>Ga0181612_110939_pt1 | contig 19837 bp, 9 predicted proteins | sample HoacroProtozoa21_FD_119630 | JGI IMG/M metagenome (GOLD analysis project Ga0181612, IMG submission 119630) | Hoatzin crop microbial communities from Cojedes, Venezuel. Combined Assembly of Gp0051906, Gp0051904, Gp0051908 | reverse complement strand
CTAAAGAGAAAAGAAAGGGGGGGGGGGAGAGACCCCAGCGACATGCATATATAGTACGACTGGGTCTAAAACCCACCAGTGACTGACAAACTAATGAACACACCAGTTATCAAGTAACTGATGTCTATTTACAACAATAACTGCTGCACTGGATATATTTTGACAGTTCTGTGACCTTGGTATTAACTTTTGCCTCCATTTTCTGAGCTTTAAAGTAAGGACAGAACTTTTCCTCTTACAAAATTAAGTGCTTATTTAGAACAACATGATCACCAAAAGTACCTAGACTACTTTCTCCTATTCACTGCCAAAGCTCACGGGAAAGATTTTGATACTAAACCTTAGATGTTACACAATTACCCCGCTTACATATTCCACCCGAAATATCATTTTACATTCAAGATTTTCAGAAAACAGAGAGCTAAAAGTTAGCATTACAAGATTTAAAATATGGAAGAGGAATGAGGACTCCAAATGAGGGAAGGTAGCTATCACCCCAAACCCCAACCGTGTGAAACTCTGGCTTTCACCAGCAGCCAGTTTCCCAAACGCAGATTATCTCAGGAGACTCATGCAGTGCCGCCTGCTGCTGCTTGGACTTCAGTCACTCCCGAGGAAATACAGGGTAATACACGTGGCTCATAAGTGTGGTTTCAGGAGGCGAAAAAACCAGCCAAACAAAATATCTACCAAAAACCCCATACCACCAAACACAAAAAAAGCCCTGACCTACAGCAGAGTTAAGTGTTGCCTCTCTGTATGAAGTACTGCATGATTAGCTTATGGGTCCGTTTTTCTACTCCATCTAAAAATCTGAAGAGATTTTTTTTCTTCAGTTTCCTTTCAGACACTATGAACGTCTAAAACCAGATGCTTTTTGGACAGAAGTGTCAGAGAAGTGTTTCTGGAGGAATCTTAGCAGCTACGACCACTGTCTAATACCTGAAACATCAAACCTGTTTGACTGAAGCCAACAGCGATTCTACATATTCTACAAGGTCTTAACTGTAGAATCAAATCATTCCTTAACAAGGATTATATACCAGCAACAGTTACTTGATGCTAAAGCCTCCACATACTCCTTTGTCTTCTCTGTTCAGTAGCATCATCCAATGCACTTAGCTTCACACTATCATCTGTAGACTATTCTTTTAGGCTATTCATTTTCATATTCCACTGGATTTAACTATGCAGGTTGCTGAAATTCCACTAGCTTTTCTTAACGGACCGGTATGAAGAATGAACTTTTAAATTAAATATGCAAATAAAAGGAACTCCTTTCATCTGATTAAACAGAAACTATGTAAAGACAGGGCTCCAGACAAGTCTCAGTTTAGTGAAGCCCTCATCGACAGAGCAGTATCAGGCAAAGAAGGGATTTCTCTTCCTTTAACAGCAAGCAAATGAAGCTTTAGGGAAAAAAAAAATGGGTTTTATATACATTATTTGCAGACTACTACTATTTATACCCACTATTTGCAGATTAGCTGAAGAAGGAAGCGTTACACTTCAGAAATGAACACAACGCAGCACTAACCAGCGTTCTCTGAAAAACTGCTGTGCTTTGAGACCTGTACTGTGAGGGTTAAGGTTGAGACTCACACACGTGTTGAGTCTGGAGGAAAGAAACTTCACAGAGAAGTGTCAAGATTATGCCTTTCTCCTGTGCAGAGCTGTGCAATACCCTTGCCTCATCTGCTGTACTGCTTACTGAAAGAAGGAATTTTCTAACATTTTCACAGAATATCAACCTCTAAATACAGGCAACTTCAACAACTTGGATTCTCAAACACATCCTGTGGAAAGCTAGCTTCCTCACTGCATCTTTATTTCCATCAAACCAAGCTACTGAATTTCTGTATAGCATGTTGGAAGCTCACCTTTGCATATGAAAATTTAAGTATCTTCTGTACTGTTGTAATTTAAAAACCAAAACTTAGTGCACCCTCATACTCCTGAGGGCGAATATATGGTATGTGAAGAACAAAAAAAAAAAAAAAAAAAAAAGGTTAATTTTACTGTGTATAAGCTAGCCCCAGTAGACTTTGTCTGTAACGATGGTTTTCAACATTTTTTCCTAGGAGTTCCTAGTTGGGCTGCCCCCTCCTTATATGGCAGTATTCAACACAGTTAGACTCGCTACTCTAAAGAATCAGTAGACTGCAAACCAGTAATCTGTGATCAAGAGAAAGAGACTAGCAAACTTAACCCAAGAAGTTTACTACAGGAGCTTACTTTACACACCCTGAACTACCCTTGGAGGAAGTTGAGGCAGAATCCTGCAGAGATTAACTGCTATGCCTGATGGCAACCTTCATGTCAGACACCACTGCCTTTGAAGCACGAAGTCTTCATCCTGGTATTGCTTTTGTTTTTTTGTAACTGCTGTTAAAGTGCAGTTCAGAAGAAACTACTATTTGCATCACACCACTGCGTGATTTAGTACAGTAGCGAGTTCAGTTTTTACTATAATGGTACTAAAACTAAAAACTTTAACTTTCAATAACTCGCTACATGCAAGTTCTGTTTTCAAAGACTCAATTCAGCTGTAAATAACTGAGTATCCTTCTGGAAAAGTGGGACTTGGCACTCCATGAGAGAGAAAGCTCCCATTTCTCCAGTTGTGAGATCAAGACTTACAGTTGCAACTGCCTTAGAAATAACTGGTCAGTTAGCGGATCTGACAGGTATCTGGTGTGGGGTCCACATCAAGAGCAGAAAGGCATAGCCATTTGATCTGTAAGCTGGAGAAGTTAACAGAGCTGCCAGAGAGGCCCCAAGTGATTTTTTTTTGCTATTAAGTAATCAAATAGGCTCAGAAAGTCTCACTTGCTCACCCTCTCCCATACACACATACTTGCTGTTCTCCAGAACAACAGAAGGTAAGCTGGAGAAACCCCTGCTACAGGAGGCAAGCATTTATGTGGACAACATGCCATTTGTTGAGAGTTGCAAATACCAGAAACCTCTACTGCAGGAAGTCCCACAGCCAAAACCGCTGGACACGAAAAAATATTCACGAGAGGCAGCACTACAAGCTTGTCCTGTTCTCAAACCCTTCCCCCTAAGGACATGCTTCTGCCACTGTCAGAAACGTGAAACTCTGGTCCAAGTCAGTATAGGCATTGTATTTTTCAGAAGTCTTTCTATCTTTCACTAGTATTTTAGTGTGAACATATAAATTCAATTAAAATACATTACAGGACAGTTAAGCAACTTGTAAGAAAACTCTGACTCCAGAACTGAGCTTCTGCAGTCGCAAGTCAGCAGGGCACGCCTAACTGTGTGGCCAGCAGCGCAGCACAGGCCACTGCCGTCTGCTACACGAAGTCCACAGAGACATGAGGTCTTGCAGCCTCAGCTTTTCTCCTTTGGACATTTTCTTTTCCCCTTTCACCCCTCCAAACACAAGCACAGTCTGATCCTTAAATGAGTTATCTGAGGCAGGAGGTGCAGTTCACTGCAGCTTGAAATCCAAAGACCAGATTGTCTGTTTCTGTCCATCAGAAAAATACTGTCACACATCAAAACATTCCAGAAAGTCACCTCATTCACAACACATTTCAGATATTTCAGCCCTAAGACTAAAAATTACCTGCTAAAACAAAACACAAAAAATAGAAACTCCTCCAAGCTCATGAAATCTAACATGACCCAAAAAGAGCTGAAGAAGACAAGCTTGGTCTGTTGTCACTGAACTTCCTCAGTATTTGCACAGAAGTACATTCATTCCTAGAAGTTAAAAGTAGATTCATGCTTACTTCAAGGATTAGACTGAAAATGGAAATGACATGACACCTTAGACTTCATAAAATCTGAAGATGAAAGTGGAGACATTTGAGGCTTCTAAAGGAAAGCACATAAACTCCTCAGCAGGAAACGAAAAAAGCTAACAGCATTATCTAAATAAGAAAAGCATTAATCTCTAAAATGATTATTTGGGAAGAGACCTCTGAAAAGCAAGCAGCAGCAAGTTGTTAAATATTTGAAGTTAATGATTCCAGTTCAAAGACCTTTTTTTATTCCCAGTAAGCAAGTGGGTCTTTAAAGTTATTACAATGTTAAGAGGAGGATTAATTCTTGCTCGAAGTTACATATTGCACCACAAGACAAATTTAAGTTTATTTCCTGATGCCAGCAAGAAGAACAGGATTAGGGATACTGCCAAGGAAGAGAATTAGTTTACAAAATTAGTAGATACATATTCTTCACTTGTATAAAACACACAAACCCTAGAAACGCCTATGAAAAAAGTCTTGAGCAACAGAAAAATGTCATTATCCTGATAAGAATATGTGAGAACAGAACTGCACGCCCTCCTTTTCTACGGAAAAACCTTTAGCAGAATCCGTATCTTCAACCAAGGGCAGAGAGGATGACCCATGGGTTTGGGCCAAAGAAGACGTAAAGAAACTGGAAAGTCTGCTGGTCGCATTGGGCCCTAGTCAAAGCCCTACATTAAGCTTCACCCTCCCTCTTCCAACAAGCAGCATGTAAATGGCACGGCTTTGTTTTACTCCGCTCTGCTGAGGAAACAAAAGTATACCAAAAGAGCTGTGTAATCTGTGCGAAAACCAGACTAGGTTTAGCCCCTACATTGAGTTTGTGAAACTCAAACTGTCCTTTAAAGAAACCCACTGTGAAGGGCTGCATAGATTTAACTCTTCTTTACATTAGGATACTGCGCAAATTCCTGCTACCTTGGAGCACGTTTGACATGTTTTATTAAAAGTCCCACGTTTCGGCAGCAGAAAGGGGCATTTAAGTGTTACTAGGTTAGCTCTTTCCTAGGTCAGTAGTGCAGCTACAGTTTTCAGTTCTCAAGCACTTCCGAGGAACCTTCACAAGTCCTCTGAGAAGCGATTTAAGCAGCGCAGCTATTCCTGGCGACCCACAAAAATACGCCGGCTCCTCAGCAGCAGCTGAATACTCTGTTCCCTGTACTCAGCTGACCTTGTTTATGCACCATCACCAGCCAGAGTGTCCTGGCACGAGGAACAGCTATTATGTAAGTTGGAGCTGCTGCTGTCAAACCAAAAACCAGCAGCGTTCGTTTCAGCTTCGCTGGACGTGGCAGGAAAAAGCAAAAGGATAGGCAGTATTTGCCAAATGGGAAAGAACAGATAGCACAAAACATCTGCAGTTTTAAGAGGCTTTCCACACCAGAGAAGAAAGTTGACACTGCAAGAACCTTTTGTTTCAGTTCAACCTGATTTTTAAATGATGGTAAAGCAGACCATGCCTTTCAGGCTGCAAGAGGATTTATTTTATTTAACTTTTAAGGAGCCTTTACTATCAGGTCTGTGTTATAAATACAGAAATATACAGAACCATCATAGGCACCTTTTGAAACTCTGAACAAGCATTTAATTTTAAACAAAACCAGTAAGTGACCGTTGTGTTTATGGTTAGTAAAGTCCCAAAACAGACTTGACGACACAGCAAAAGCAGTTTAGCACCTTACGTTTTCGTGCTTTTAAACACCGAGATGCTGATCAGGCTTTGGGGGGTTAGTTTGTTTTGGGTTGTTTTGTTTTCGGTTTACTTTGTAGGGTTTTTGTGTCGTTTGGGGTTTCTTTTGAAGGGCTGATCATTTACAATTTCCTTCAGACAACCCGATAGGTAACTATTGAATTCATACACAAATCAAAGAGCAGTCTTCTCTAGCCAGCTACCTCCTGCTGCCTATCTCAGCAGAATATAAGTCTCAGGTGTTTTGGAAAGGTTTTCACCCAAGTGTTATTAGAACAGCACTGGGACAGGAGCAGAAGACTTGTAATTGAAGAACTCTGACAATCATTCCTATTTTATCTCCTTCGCAAAGCAGAAGGCTACAAACTGAATTTCTGTTCCACATTGAAGTGTCGGTAACTAAGAGGAAGAAGTTATTTTTCTGAACTAGATAAAGTTACTTTGGCCAGTAATTCACAACAAGAAATAGTCAAGATTCTGCTAAGGAAGCCTTCTCCCTAAACTCTTACGATAACTAGGTCTGTCAGGATTGCATCCAATATTAAAAGTGGATTGGCTTGGCTAGCACTGAGCACTTTGAATGTATATAGTTCTTGCTACAAATCAAAAGAGGTTTACAACAGCAATTCTCTTTAATATAATTTTTAAGGGCAATTAAGCTTTTCTAGAAAATATTTACTGAAAAAAAAATCACCAAATATAAGAAATAGAACAAATCTGGTTCCTTGGGCAAAAATCAGGTTCTCCTACATATCAATCCTAAATCTTATTCCTTCCCTAAATATTTACAGGTCCCTCCCCTGTACCTAACTACCGCTCACATCCTCAGCTATTAGCTTATTCAAGAGAAATAGCACATCTTGCATCAGGACACGATCTACGTATCTGCTGATCTGCCAAACTGCAGATAAAAAAAACTTACGAGCCCACACAGCAGTGGGCACCAATTCAAGCACCTTCTTCTGTACAGGTGACACATGAAAATATTGGAACCCTTACCTTTGGTGGAAATTGGTCATGAACAGAAGTATTAATTTCACACACTACATATTTTAAGCCTCTGAGAAACAAAGAGTTTTGATTTCTCTGGAAGTCAGGCTAAATAAAATTAAGGTTGTATGCCATCATCATTCCTTCCTACATGCACCTTCAAGAAGTGGAAGTTTTCTGGAGCTTTGCACTTGTGATAAGACATTTCTAAGCCTCTGGAAAACAGTTTTTTACAACTGCCTGCTGGCAGGATCACTCAGAAAACTGATAACAAAGCTGCAGAGACACTGAAGGCCCCTTGCTCTATGTCTGGCAAAAAAACCCGCAACCCTTCAGTAATTTCCAAGCAGCATAGATATTACTGAAAAAAACCCTCATGCATAAAATGGATTTAAAGCACAAATTCCTGGGTTTACTAAGTATGCCAAGCCATCCATGACTTTTAATGCAGTGAGTTTTATATATGGTGTTATTTTAGTACAAGCTCAGCAAAGAAAGTCATGCTTACAACATAGATGCTTTCTGCTGATTCTGCAAGGAGAACTCTTGTTCATAACAAAGGCATCAAGCAAGAGACAGAAGGACAGCCAAACAGACACCTCTGGAAATTAGATGACCAGTTAAATGTCATTAACAAGTGTGAAACCTGGATCTACGTGTAAGAGTTGACTCTAATGAAAAGCTAAAAGATGCTTCTTCATTAAAAGTTCCAAGAATACCCCAACCCAGTATGACAAAAGAAACGATGATAGTATTCTCCCAGACTGAAAGAGTGCTTTGAAGTAGTTTTTGTGCCTCTGTGGGATGTGGACTGACAACTAAGTTCCTGTGCCAAAGACTTTGATGAAAGACGAGTCCATTTAGTAAATGACCTTGGAATTTTAGCTGGCCTACTCAAACTTCTCCAAAAAGAGCTAGTTTGGTCCCATAACTTGAGACATTTGTCCTGTACATACTGGAAGTCAGCTACAGGTTAATTTATGCCTAGATGCATAGCAGTTGGCTTTATTTGCTGAAAACCATTTCTAATTTAAAGCCAGAAGTATTGAAAGAAAAAACATAAATCTTTAACTCACATTTAAGTGATCTTGCCTTTGATTTTTTCTGATTTTTTCTAAGATTGCAAGGTTCTCTTTTTCAATGCCTTCATCCTCAGACTTCTTCCCATCAACTGGTTCCTCCTCCTTCATGTCATAGTGATCCAGATCTTCGATATCCTACAGGACAAAGGGAGATTCACTGTAAATAACTTAACTATGCTCTTCATTCAGTGAAACCTTCTCCAAGGGCATTTATGATGGGATGCAGTCACATACTGCACAGCACAATGTATTAGTGATTGTTGGATGTCATTTCTACTTTGCTCTAACTTCACTCTCTCAGCCAACAGTATTCACTGGAAGAGTAGAGAGCCTTCACAATACAAATGAGACCCAAATTCACAACATGTTTCTGGTCACAGAAACTAGCACAATAAAACCTCTGCAAGATGTTAAGATTGTAGTGAATTAGCCCATCAAAGTAGGTAGAAAACAGGAAGTTAAGGCATTTTGAATAGGGCTTGAGAATCCAAAAGTACACAAAGGTAGGGTGTCTCCAAGCCGTTTCTAAAAGCAGACTGTTTTTTCAGTTAGCATCGTAGGTATATTACACTTCTGGCAAACAATGATTAATATAACTGGCAGGGCTACAGTAACCCTTCAAGAAAGTTAAATATTAGAAAGCTACATGTACTTTATTCAAGGTGAACTTCTCAGCTGCAGATTAGATACAGCAATTTTGGATTATTAGGATATAAGACACAACTGTGCAGTCAACTACTCTGCTCACACAAGCCAACATCTTAGTTCTGAGCTCTAGACCAAGACACTGAAAAATCTTCCACTCTGTATTCTGAGATGGGGTTACCCTGTTGCAGAGCAGCACTCTGAACTTAAGATGACTGCCTGTAAGACGACTCAAGTGCTGTTCATGGACAGCAAGCGAAGCATGTAAACACCTTGAGATGAAAAAGGAAGCACTACAGCAGCCACCAGCAAGCCGTGAGTACAAAACTATCAGATATGCTCCAATACACAGTGCTCCACCACACCCGTGGCTACTCTTTATGCACCATTCGTTTGCGTGGCAGGAAAGCTTGGCCATAAACGCAAACTCAAGAATGTCTCGAGCAGTAAGAAACACACCTACCCGGTGCCTTTGACAACACCGTTTCCTCCAACTGTAACAGACTTTAGACTGAGTATTCTTTAAAACGCTCATGTTTTTCAAAATAATGATATAGCCCTAGGAACTGTAAGCTGCTTTTCAATTTAGAAATTGGACTGGATTACAAGTTGAAGATATCAGTGCCACACACAAAGACACCTAACAGTTTATGACGACAGGCATGACAATTTTCTTGTCTAAAGTAACCCGAAAAGAGTGCAAAAGGCTACTTGCAAAGCTGCAAGCAACAACAGCCTTATAGCAGCAGGACAAAGAAGCATACACACCACCTTTACAGAAACTCTGCCTCCAACAAATGCCGTCTGGATCAGGCTAAATACGGCACAAGAGAGGCTGCTCCAAATTAATTCCAGAACGTGCGTAAATTTTAGATCTTTTCTAAAGGAAGACCTTCTGTTCAAAGAATGAGTTGTTCTTTCATTCTACGCACCTTCTTCATTAAAAAGCTAAATCTGAAGAAGTCAGAGCAGTTCTCCTACAATAAGGCTATACAGTGGTTTGAAAAGCAAGCATCTTGGATCTATTCTAACATGCTGTAGAAGTAACTGGAAGGGGTGGCTCTTACACAGTAAAAAGCTCATTAAAAGGAGCACCGCGTTGCCAGACAGTGACATAAACCCCTTAGAGTGTCCGTTTCGGATGACCTCTCATTTCCTTCAATGTATTACAGTTAAAACTAGCTCACCCGTTTAATAAACCAGCAAACTGATTTACTCTTAGCCAGTCTGCTTCAACTTGGGAGGCACTTTCAGCTGTAGCAGAGCCAGTTCATATGCTGCTTGAAACAGGAGTTAACAATGCAAACTTACTGATTTGGCAGACAATATTATGTATTGTTTGACTAAAGCACAAACAGATGTGCAATTCCTTGTATCCAAGTACCTCACAGCCGGATCTAGGTCTCAGCAGAAAATTTCACTAGTTTTGGTGGTTGAAGCGAAAGCTGCCATTAAGGTAAACATGCAAATTTTTAATTATCTTTTCTGTTGAACTCTAGGGAGATCACATTTTACAGTTTGGTTTAATAATTAGCCAGCCACTGCAGAGTAAAATGCCAGAATTCTGCAAGATCAGGATAACGTCATATATACACATACTTCACCCATATCTTCTTCCTCCTCCTCCTCTGATGTAACTTCTTCTGTTGTGCCATTCTGCAATACAACAATGAGGTTTCTGCATAAATTGTGTGTGTGTTCCTTTCTTTCAAAAACAGGAAATCAACTATCAAAGAAAAAGTCGTCTATGTGAAAGTTACACTTATCCAGGTCTGCAAAGGACTGAAGTTTAATGTGAAAGATACACAAAGATACTTTCCTGCAATATGACAGTGAAGAGATCTTTGCACGAAGCAAAGGTGAACAAAACGTCATAATTATTTTTGCATTAAGTTATAAGTGGAAATGTAGGATTCAGATTAGGATATCCTATTCTGAGACAGTGACAAATGCAATGAACAAGTCAAGCGGGTTATAACTCATGATCTCTTAACCATGACATCAGATCATGGCTCTGACTAGAATCCACATCCATGCTAGACCTCTAAAAAGAAAAAACCCAGACTGCAGACGTCTAAAACTTAATGGATTTTTGTCTCACCACCTAGAACTTCTATGCAACAACTACCATCATCATACAGCCATTGTTATTAGATTATCTGATAAAATACCAAACCAATACACTGAGCTAATTTTTCATGGCTTTCCATTTCAGGACACCATTTCAGGCTCAGGAAGTCTGGGCTGCAGACATACTCAGGAGCGTTTGGATACGCTTGTGCTCTGTTTAGTCTTCCTTCTGCAAAGAAGGAATGCCACTGCTGTAGACGATGCAAGGGACTAAGTGGATCTTTGGTCTGGCTTACTAAGGCCGCTCTTATTTAACTTGCAAATTATCTGACATTTCTGGCTAAGAAACTTCCATGAGTTTGCTTTTGAGTTTCAGAGTGTAAACAAGACTCTCCACCGAAGCTACTTCTTGATATTACAGGCCTATTGCCTTACAATTGCACTGCTATGTGGGTGGCTGAGAGGAAAGACCTATAGGATTACAATCTGGCACCTGATCAAAATTAAGCAAGTTATCTGTCATTACTATAGTACTGTCACCACAGGAAAACCATCTGTTACGCTACAGGAGTTTTTAGAAATCGTGTCATCTTAATATGTGTATGCAAAAGAAGATACCATGATCTTATTAAAAATACAAAAAAGAACAGTTACTGTCAGTTACCAGTTCTGTTTTCAGCACAATACAAAACATTTCAGTTAACCAGAACATTTCACAGTCCTTCACAACTCTTAATTTGTCAAGAGCCCAAAAAGAAAACAAGGCACCTCAGATACTCCCTACCCAAAGTAGCATATGGTCTTGATATCCCATGTCTCCGCAAGGGATTGAAGAGAAAGTAAAACACCAACAGTAGTTCATCCAAGTGCACACTGCAAAACATATACTCTTCAACAGAAAAGCAAACCGTGTTTAATCACATTTACGTTTCGGAAAAAAAGTAGATTTAGGAAGCAGTAGGAATGCACAGCGACTGGCGTGGACAATGGGAGGGAGGGAATTCAACTGACCGCGCTGGTATCACATACACACCTTTCAGTGATACAGAAACTCCAAAGGAAATTGTGTAATGTCACACCATTATTAAATGGTTTCTGCAAACAAAATCCAGTTTGAGGACACCATAAAGCAACAGTGCTTCATATCTCAGATCCGGCTTATACAAGGTTTAATCGTTCCTACCATCTTGTTCCTTGGAGTTGAAAAAAACCCTCCTCCATTGCCATAAGGAGGTGTCCACAGTTTTTTAATTTACCTGTCCAGGTGGTAAGGGCTGATCTAACATTTCAACATCTGGATGCTGAGGAAGATTATATAATCTGCAGAGGTCACATATTAATCGCTTCAGCTGTTGAAGAAGCTATAAAAAAATAAAACATGAAAACATTTATTTAAGCCAAAGCACAGAACAAAGTAGTGTGAATTTTCTTCACCTGTTGGTACTAAACTTTCAGTTAGTGTACAGCATTTAAATCCACATGCACTGCAATAAAGTTTAAAGACCACTCTTTTCCTCTGCAGTCATTGTAATAAAACGCCCACAATGGGAAACCAAGGACATGGCAAGTTAAAGATGGCTCCCATTCAGCTCCTCATGTCATGAGCAAAAGAAACATCTGCTCTGGCAGCATCACCCATTCCAGGCATAGGCACGTCAGCTACAAATCACGAGGGAATACTCAAATGGTCATATCCCATGAGACAAGACTGTCCCTTCGAGTTTCCTAGGTTGAAGAACCATGTCTTCAAAAAACCAAGGAGGAACAGTCTGATTTTCCACATCCTGAATCCCTTTCTAGGGCACACCAGCGAGGCACTAGAAGCAAGGCAAACACTGTACACGGCACAGAAACTAGCCAGCCTCTGAGCTAGACCCCAGGTAGTCTGCTTGCCCTATCTTGTATCAGGTTGAGGTACAATCTGTTACTATCACCGACTTCTGTTTCCAACTTTCGGCCTTATATTGACTGCGTTCTGTTAACTGCAAAATATGGAATACCTTTCATGCACTGTAATCTATCCAGAAAATAAATTTAGTTCAGCAGAAATAGGGAAAATTAAGTTTGCTTCTTGATAATCATGCTAATGCAGCAGATTTCCATAGCTGTTAGCCTTCCCTAGGCAGCCTCAGATCCCTAGCTAAGGCCACGACCACAAGAGACTGTACTACTGCCTTTCCTAACTTCTCAACATCTTTGCATAGCTACGTCAAACAAGCAAAGAAAGGACTGCAGATTACGTTTGCAAAATGGTCAGCACTTCTTGGCCTGCATTACTTACGGAGTAATACCTTAGATGAAGCTTGCAAAAACTGTACATCCATTTCTGAGCTTTTCCTCCAGATACCAAGGGGAGTTTGTCCCACTTGTAGAAGGCAGTGTGCAAGACAGCCATTCTCGTACATGCATCCTTCAGCACTACCAGTAGTTATGCTTAGAGCAGCAACCCCCACCCCCTTTCAGTATCTCTCCTTAAAAGAGGCAATGGGGCCTCACCCAAGGCACAGCATAGACTATATCATCCTGAAATGATCTAGATACAGATGTATATATAGATGATCTATAGACTATATCATCCTGAAATCAATACTGTTTGTATACTGTATACTGTTTGTATACTGTATTTCTTAAAATATACACTGTATATGATCTTAAAATATATACTGTATATATCTTAAAATATACAAACAGTATACTGTATTTCTTAAAATGTACACTAAATTAAGGTATCTAAGAAAAATCTAGTCACTCCAAAACACTCTATATGTCTAAACCCTTGCTACTGGCCAGTTTAAATGCTCTTACCTTACCCTACTGCAAGTGAAAACTCAGCCTCTCCACGGTTAAGAACTCATTTCCCAGTCCAAATCACCACCAGTTGCCCTTCTGCTATCTGAACACTCCAGTACTTTTTCCTTCTCCAGCAGAATTCAATATTTCTGTTTAATAGGAATATTATTTATTCATCAGAGGCCACGAACTAACATATCAGCCTGCACTACGAGAGTTATGATGTTGTCTCCTATCACACCACGTTTGCTGTTTCTGCATCATTCATGAGACTCATCCTTAACTCAAAAATAAAGCTGATGACACCAGAAGAACTAGTGTATCAGCAACACATTTCTTGCGAGAATATACGTGAGATGTGCCAGTTCATGTTGCCAGAAGCTTTCTCTAACAGTCACATTTCTCAGTGTTAAGACTCTACACCTGTTTGAAAAGTTCTGGGTGCTTGAAACACCACAAATCTTTTTGCAGGCAGAAAGCAGGCTAATCCATCAGAAAGCTAGTTCGTAGATAGAACCACTCGTCTTAGAACTATTCTTCTCAGTATGTGCAAGACGCTCAAGGTTGCACTGCTACATGTTTTATTGCAAACATTTTTCTCTGCACAAACAACACTGCCTCATGCAGAGCTGGAGCATAAACTCTAAAATTTCAGGAACGGTAATTTTTCTCACATGGCTACGTAAAGCTAGGCAAGCCACTAATTTATTTACATCTGTTGTGAAGCATACAAAAAAAAAAAACCACTCTGCATGGCGGGGGAAGCATACCACCACCAGCATTTGGCTAGTCCAAAGCTTGGAAAAGCAGCTGACAACAATATTAGACGTGTCTCTACAGAAAAAGGCAGTGAGGGCTGGGAAAAGGGTTAAGAACTGCTTCTAGCCCTGCTTCCTCCAATCCCCATCCTCTCCGTGAGAAAGAGAAATTGAAATTCAGCAGGAATCTCTGCAGCCAGGACCTAACGCACTGCAAGCATCTCTCGCGTCCTTCTGAACACGGCACGATGCGAGGCACACAACCGCTGTCAAAGCGGCAAACCGTGGGCACAGCCGGGGCCAAAGGAGGCAGCGGCTGTGCCTGCAGCGGGTCTCCCTGCCTCCAGCAGCACATCTTCACCTTCACGGCAGGGCAGCTCCTGACGTGCTCCAGCACATAAGCATCAACTTCACCACAAAGGGGGAGGCAGGAACATGCAGCCGAAAGCAGGGACCCTCTTCCTCAGCAGCAGTCTGCACTTCGGGGTTAGCTTCTTGTGATGCAACCGTCACACCACGGCTTCATTTTTATAGCCAAGTTGTTTTACTTGACACCAGTTTCTACAATCTGCAAAGGTGGTAGCAGAGCGAGAAGCTGATCCTGTCTCTACAACCCTTATTCCTCATTGCTATGTTTTTCCCCCAGAGGAATTCATTTCGTACCCTTGATCCTTCTGCCACAGGTCACCATCACCATTACCCCTTATGCTCTGCTCACAGGTATGAAAAATCAGAGGGTAATTTGGGCTGAAAAGCACGCCTGGAAGCCATCTGATCCAAGCCCTTGCTCTAAGCAGGGCCTAGCATGAGTTGGTATGTGTTAACGGTACATGAATAGACTGTATCAAAAGCGAGAGCAGATTTCTGCCATGTATTAATAATTTAAACGTATTTCCAGGCTAACTTCACATGCTTGGCCGATGTAAAATGAAGGCTGAACGCTCACACTTTGCTGCTCCTGAGGAAGAGCGGGCTATCAGTACACCAATCGTCTCCCTGGAATACAAACCGCCTGAAGCGGAAACTAAACAGCCACTAGAATGCATCACCCACAGCGTACTAAAGGAGCCATGTAAATAGCCTGCATAAGGTAAAAATGACAAACTTCTAAATTAATGATATTGATTATAATTAATATAACAAAATACATACATCTGTAATACACCTTTTAACGCTTCAGGAGTTCTGAGAAGCTGGTAGTTCTTATGGACACCATAATGCTGTTTCAGAACACATATACACCTCAGATTTTTTTTTGTTTCCTGTGTTAACATCTTACAAAGCTGAGAACAGTTTAGAGCAATTTTTCTGAAACCTGCCCTATATCAGGAGGCCTTTCTGATGCATGAAGAGATCTCTAATGCAGTACAAAAGCATTAACAATTTTAGAATACCTTTAATGATATTAATATACTGCTGTGTTCCCTATGAAGCACCTTATTTCAAGAAACATGGACTTTAGTAGTATAGTGTAGGTACACACATACTTATTCTTCTACATGTATCTACCTACACATATATATATGCACACATTGTATCTATACAAAAATAAATGAATGAATAAATCTTAGCTTACCACTGAAGGAAACTGCTGAAGGATGCAAGAGGAAAGAGAGGGAAGAAATAACTGCCATTTGGAGCGTGCCCACTGCTCAGCTACCAGATAGTCTGCAACAGGAACTGGCCTCACGAACACCCAGCAGCCTGGGGCAGTTTCAGGCAGTAAAGCAAAGCCACACTGGTAGTCTGGAACAGCCAACATTCTTTTCTGAACTGCCACTGTGTGGGACCAAATCTACATACTTAATACCGAAGCAGTGTGCTTAGGAACATCAGCTTATGCCAGTTGTACACATACTTATGCCAGGAATTCTATACTTTTGGTGTCTTCCATGCAAGTTTAAGCCCACAAGGTTTGGAGAGAATTAAAGCTGCCCATCTGAATTTAAGTCCATTTCACTATTGTCTTTAAAAAGCAAACCTCCGAATCATGTATAGTTATATTTAATAAGCCATGAAGTAAGGTTTGAGACTTTAAACTTGCAACTATAATTTCCATTACATTACACACAGTAACAAAACTGGAGTAGATTTATCTTCCACACAGCACAACCACGAGAAGGTAGCTCTCGGTTTCAGCCACCTACCAAGCTTAATGTAACGCTGGTTTTCAGGACCTGAAAGGGAATTCAGGAGGCACCAGGGGTCAGAGAATTCTGTAGCCCCTTCACCTGCTGACTGGAACTTGTTCACTATGAACAGTCAAGCAGCTAAAGCCTCCAAGCCTAATGCTATATATGCTGATCACGTTCTTAACAACCTTTCAACATTTTTAGTGTTTTGAGGAATTTTTCATAGCAAAAAGCACCAAGCTGATGCCAAGGTAACACAGAATTTCAGACCCACAGAAGATTTTCCAGGAAACATCCACATGATTTTAACATAGGTAAAACAGTTTCCATTTTACCATGCCAAGCGACAAGTCTTCCATATACATAGACCTGCCACGCTTTTACACCTGAAGAGCATGTTCTTTAGTGTCACAGACAGCTGATACCTGTTAAAATTTACAAAGCAAGTAGAAAGGGCAGGGTGACACCAAAGAATGCTGAATCAGTGTACATGTGCTAGCAGCGCTTTCAGGACGTGTTCGCTGTGCTCAGTTGAGCTCCTGGAAGAGTCCAATGCAATTTCCCATTCAAAACTTGACTGTTCCAATAACTTTATGAGTTTATAGCAACATGGCACAAACGATCCTTTAGCTGCAATAAATTAACTGAAAACTGGTTTGAAACATTCTAGAAGTCTAAAATGAACTGAGTTTTCAGGAGATTGCATGACAAAGCAGAAGCCTCTGGATTTCTACAGGTAGTTCCTTCTCCCTTCCTAACCTACTCCAAGAAGTCTGTGCGTGCGTTGCTCCAACGCCCCTGGAGGGGACGGAGGGAGTTGCACAGGCAAAACTTGTAGGGAGCAAAAACAAACCCCAAACCCACAAAGCCAAGCCTTTTGAGCAAAACAAAGAAGTCAGATTTTGTAGCTGAAGTATTTGTCTCTTCAGCCACTCCCATCTGTCTTCATCTTGGCATAGGATGATGTGGGGTGGATTCCGAGAAGCCAATGGGCCATCCACAGGTGTCTATTACATCAACCCATCAGCTTTTACATGGGCAAGTACAATCTTGATATCAGAAGCTGTTTTCTTACAATGTACGTAAGCAGTCTACGTGCATATACAACCCAGCACAGCAAGTCCTGTACATGTTCACTTTCTACCATATTGCAAGCAAACCTGCAGGTAGTTAAACATAGGAAATATCTTGCTTAAAACCTTTAGTCTGAAACTACTAGCCACGTCAGCTTCAAGCTGGAAAACCTTCTGAAGAGTGTATTTAAGAAAACAGTAGATTTGGCCACATTTTCTGCTACTGTACTGTTACATGTCTTTCCAGGCAGAAGTCAAAGACCAAGAGCTCTGTAACTTCTGAATGTAGTTTAGTCGAAAGTTGAGGCTGAAAGAAGAAAATACACAGCTGATACATGTCTCCTGTGATCAGATCCAACATAATACATTAAATAACACATTAAAACACTAACATTCCTCCGCAATGCCCCTTTGTTTTTAATTATGGCAAAGCCCATGACGACTCTCGCTTGTTAGTTTTCTAATTATTTCTGCTAGAACTCAAATGCATCCTAAATATCCTTTAGAAAAAGAAATTTACACATCCTTATTTAAGGTCGAGTATGCTTGATGAACATTATCCCAGTAAACACTACAGGTAAGTGATTTCATGAGAAAGAACATCCCCGGTTTTTCCAAAATCAGGCAAATACTAAGGCCAGCACATAATCAACACAATAAGCAGTACTCTGCAGACCAATTTGTTTCGTATGCATCACGTGCACGCACACATTCCTGTACACAAAAAAAAAAACCAAAAAATGTTAAAATAATCCATTCATAAAGATCATCCTTAAGGGCTATTTAATGTCCATAAAGCTGAATTTGCAGAGGCAGAACACCACTTTTAATCACTGAATCTGTCAGTAGGCTTTAACACTGCACTTTGTGGAACGAAGTATATTTGTACTGAAATTTATCTCCAAGCAATATCCAGGAACACTTATTTTTCCTCCATAGAATGGGAAGTTAATTTTTTATATATATACATAGCTCCTAGCACCACATCAAAAGGGTACTCCAGTAAGATATAAAGCCTGATAGCTTTCTGAAACACAAAACTACCATTAGAATCTGTGCAAAGATTTCCCGTAAATAGCAATCGTCCAAAGTCACAACACTGTTCAACCTTATCACTATCTAAGGAACGCTCCTGATGAACCAGCAGCTATCAGGTCAAGTCGTCTTTACTGAAACCAGGAATTCTTTGTATTAGTTACCATTACAGCCATGTTTTGGTGAATATACATTCTCAAGAACACACAGCTTTTGCCTCCATAATGTGTGCAAAGAAAACACTAGAAGAACTGTTTTATTCAGCAGTTTTAAGTTCTCATGCATTTCACTCTTTAATTATTCTCAGAAAATCTTAAACTGTGCAATTATTGGGGCTGAAACTTAACTTCTTTTAAAGAGCAAGCATTTAAGTCACCTTCTCCTCCTTGCCCCAAATCTTTCGGATTACTTTTGGCATACGATTTTAGAAAAGAAACTTGTGTTTAAGCACACTGCCCCCCACCCCCCAGATAACCCCAAAACTGAACTAATTTAATTGCTTGTTAATGTGACAAAGATAAACAAACACCCAAAACCAAATAAAAACCCAAACCAACCAAAACACTTGCTCACCAGAGTATTGCTCTTCTTAATATCTTCTAAACGCTCTAAGACTGAAGTCAGGTTTGGGTCATCTGATTCTACAAACCATATTGGTGATGAAGAGGGGTAAGACTCCTGTTAAAAAAAAAAAACAACAAAACAACAGAAAAAGACCCAACAAATAAATAAACAAAAACCCACAAAGCTTATAAAACTCATTCACCCCCAAAATTTCACAACACAGTATTAACATCGCCTTTCATCTTACTCTGTCAGGCAACACAGAAGCTTTTAATACAGCGTTTTTAGGCACTGCAAGAGGAGCTGAAAGAAATCCAGCCAACTGGTTCTTCTAGTATCTCATCCTATTTTCATATTGATCAGAGGGGCATACGCAAGAAGCAGTGCCGAGAAGTTTAAAACCCCAGGGGCGGGTGGAGCAGCAGGGAGAAATCGAGAAATCCAGTACATGTGATCATTACCAAAAAGTGGAATCACAAGAAGTACATATCAAAGATCAGAACTATACTGATGCAAATTTTTCACAAAAATACAGATTCTTCCAAATAAAAGCCGTGAAAGCAACAAAACCTGGAGACTTCGGAGATCCTCCTCAAACAGGACCATTCAAACTGTTCTATGCCTGGCCTCCAGACTGAAGTAACATAGCCCAAATCTGCCGCAGATGACAAGTTAACAGGCAGAACACGATGCCAAAAACCTGCAGTTTTATCTTTGAACCATCAAGGCTCACAGGGGACTTCCCACTGCTGAAAGATTTCCCAAACAATATATTGCATACAACCCTATCAAGAAAGCTTACAGAACAGCTTACAGAGTCCTACAGTTGCTAGGCAGGTACCAAAACACACCCTACTGACAGCGCGATCAAATCGGTTCACAGGATTAGAAATATACTCCATTTTCCAGAACAAGCCATGGGCTTATACATACAATGTATGGAACAGACGTGGCCCACAACAGCTCATACCATCTATGACGAGTGGTGTTTCTGTCACTCAGTTGCTGCAGCAGCAGCCCTTTGCCTCTTGTTTAGATGTTTCAAAACGCAATTCCAATTTTTTGCTAACGCAGGCTTGGTAATATTGTGAGGATAAGGAGGAAATCAAGTAGCTTCCAATTTGACAGTAAGTGTCCCTTCGTATCATTGACATGTTTGGATTCTCTTTTTTTGTTTTAGTTATTTAAACCTTCTCCACTTCTTACCCATTCAATTAAATTTTAGT
>Ga0181612_154185_pt1 | contig 19842 bp, 6 predicted proteins | sample HoacroProtozoa21_FD_119630 | JGI IMG/M metagenome (GOLD analysis project Ga0181612, IMG submission 119630) | Hoatzin crop microbial communities from Cojedes, Venezuel. Combined Assembly of Gp0051906, Gp0051904, Gp0051908 | reverse complement strand
GTTCCACACTAAGTTCTGGGCTGTATTTGTTTATTTCCTAGAAGCACGTGAACTTCACTAGTGAACAAAAACAATTTCATCTCTGTAGTTCAGTCCTCCCTAACCACAAGAGGGGAATTAATGGTAGCCTACCTCTTTTGTAAATAATTTTGAGACATGCTTATGGGAAGAGCTGTTTAACACAAAACTATTCATCTTTGCCACTGATTTCTAGAGAAGGAGGAGCAGAACACTGTATTTTAGTTCTCACCTCTCCACTTGCTATTCTCACCCTTAAATTAGGTTAAAAACCTGCAAGCAGTCAAGCACAAAATGTTATTAGTTGAAACTGAGGGACCAGTTCTGCAATTTGACTCAACACTGTAGAAATAGGTTCCAATGGACTGAGGTTTGTGTGAACAGATCAGAACCTACCTAATAATGAGACAAAAGACAAAGTAACAGGCGTCATTAATATAAAACAATGTGCACTACTACCGAACTTTCTGATGTGGTCTCTCAAATTGGGCTTTTACTCAGGAACCCTGCTGCCTCATTATACCTTGCTCCAGGTACAGAAGCCAACAGCAAGAGTGTGACCTTCAGTGCCAGCAGGAAAGGGATCCAGAAGCATCAAATCCAGTAGAGTTGCTTCTACCTACATATCTGTCAATGCAGCCTTACAACTGAGAAACTGATTTCTAGAGAAGATCACTGAATACCAAAACCTAACAGCGGTCTAAAAAGCTTTCAGGAATGCTTTGTTTTCCTCACTAATGCATTGCTTTCCAACCACTAAGAGTTTTTCTTTAACTTTAGTGTGGTTCGGTTGCATTTGATGTTCTTTCCACACAAACATACCCCCCCACACACACTTTTTTCTTCTATTTAAAGTAACAAAGCCCATCATAATGGATGAAAAAAAGCCACTGTTTTCTGACACCTGGTAGGCAGCCTCATGCATTTGAGATTCTAAAAAGCATTAATATCAAAAACTGCCAGAAGCATACCTTGCGCAGTAGATTTTTAGCAGACTGAAAATTAAAGTGTCACTTGCGAATAGTAAAGGCGTAAAGCTGACTAATCTAATTCCACGGTGCAAGAAACAACTAGAGCAACTGAGGGCGAGGGGTGTGCAGGGACAGCCAGCCTCATCCTTTGCTGGAGCATCACGGGAAGGTGGGCTGAGGATCAGCTCAGGGCATTCCAGCGAGCCATGCAGATGCATTCGGGTACAAACCTGCCTGCAGGGAGTCTCTGTAATCCTTTGTAAGTCTCAGTGGCACCTTCTAGATGATTATGTGAAATGGTGGTGAAAATGATATTTTAATATGCTTTATACTTTGGCAATCTCTCTTTTCAAACAAGTTATATCCAAAATAATTATATTTCATTTCCTGTTCTTTTCCCAGTGCCACAGAACACCTGGTTATTTCTACCCTGACCTTGCTGATTTCAGGGGGAAGAAATAAGGCAAATTTTCCTCTTTTAGACTTAGCTGAAAGCTCTGCAAAGAGCTGTCTCTGAACAAGATGCATAAGAACATAGATTTACCTAATAAGCTTTGCCACAAAAATGAAAACGAAGCAAGCACACAAATAAGGCTGTGTAGCCAAAGACAAGCAAAACTATCACACTAATGAAGTAATCTGTATCTAGGCATCTCCATCATTCTGGAAAAGAAGACCACATCTCATCACACCTCCACCTGTGTGCGGTCCTTGCTCTATGTACAAGACAGTATACTATTGAGCATATAGTATTTGGAAGTTATAAGTTGTCAGACAAACCATGCAAGGATAGGGAAAAATCTCACTTAGTTCCTTATTCTTCCATTTATAAGTTTTTTAAAAAAAGTAAGAAGCAGAGGTTAGATAAAAAGAAAAAAAAAACAAACACAACTTGTGTCAAATCCTAACTCAGTTCAGCTGCCTACTTTTTCTTTCAGTCTTATTCCTGTTGCTCCCAAGTAGTATTTGTTGCCAAGCAGCAGAGTGATAATTAGCGCAACGTCATATTTCCTTGTTTCCATTACTTCCTCCTTCCCACTTACACACACACTGCTCCTCAACTCAGCTGTACAAGATGAAATCCCAGAATAAAGAGAAAGGGAAACTGGCTGCAAGAAACAAGAGAATTGAAAGCATAGTCTTGCACTCAACCTACAGAAATACCCACTCCCTCAAGGCACTTGCTCTTATTAGTAAAAATCACCCCTTAAGCTTTGGCCACAGAACACACACTACAATCTCTAGTCAAGCAGCTGGCAGGTTTGGGCCGTGCTGCTACCTACCCACCAAACCAGCCAGCTGGAAGTTACAGGCAGGTATTGCCACAGGAAATAGTCACTGCAGTACTGGGGAAGCTCCTGTTGAGGGCAGTTTAGAAAATATAGTGTTTGTGTTGCAGTGCGCATAGGAAAAGGGGCTGTCAGAAAAACCTAGCAACAGGTTTTGTCAATCCATTTGCTAGAATGAAAAAGATGCCTTCTTTTAAAACTACCCCCTATAAACCATGTAGACACACCACCTTCTCCCCATGTTGTATTCCTTTGCTTCCTCACAATAGTAATCTTATTCAGAGTGGGAGAGAGCAAAAAGATTTAGTCTTCCAAGATACAGACTAGCTTCGCATCAGCACTCTTTTTTTAACCCAGCGATACATGTCCCTGGTATTGTAAGAATAATTCACAGCCTCCTCAGAAGGCTCCAGTCTATTTCTGTATTTGAAATAGCAGAAGGACCTAAGAACAAACACTCCTTCCCCTTCACACACAAACACACAGATGAGAAAAGGATCCCAAAATGCAGATCAAATAGAAGGGGTTTACAGGCCTAAAATAAGGCAGCCATGGCAATGCCAAGCAGAGAGACTGACTGCGTTTGAGATCGTCTAGTCACAGTACCATTCTTCACCATTAGCCAAGAGGTTCTAGTTCTCCATGTTGTTTTCCACCACTAGCACTTTTGCCAAATGCTAGTAAGTTACCATAAACCAGAGGCTTTATCTGAATTTCTGCTTACAAGACTGTGGCTTACAAGAGTCAACCCAACAGCCATTTAGAACTTAGAAAAATCAACAGTTAGGAAATTCATTGTCAGGAGTGGAAGGAAACTCCAGCGTTACCTTTCAGTGTGAGATCAGCAGTTAACCTCTCTTTTTCATAATTGTTGACATACTACCTTCCACTACATGAGCTTTTCTGGAAAAATACAAAGGCAGGTGTTACCAAGTAACACTTCTCTGCTCTCATCTTTGACCCAATTACCTTCTATTTTAGCTCTAGCCTTAATGACCATCTCACACTCAGGATCCCTGGCCCCTGGGATTAATGAAACCAGGCCAATTCCCAAACATCATCCAAGTAACAATGCCAGCTGGCATTTTCAAAGCCTAGAGAGGAAAGTTCAGCCACGTGGCTACCATTAAACCTCAATGAGAGCTAGGAAGAGAAATCCTCTGGTCAATGTTAACAATTTTTAATCCTAGAGACCATGTCTGAAATTCAAGTCCGCTTACAAGAGCATGACACTGTAATAAACATCTTGCACATTACTTCTTGCATTCATGAGCCACTGAATGGGTCTAGATACTCTTTACGTTTAGGCAGCTCAACTATCTTGATACAGTTCCCTGTCTGGTAGGCGATGGGGAGGGCTGGGTAAGTGCAGCATATCTGTCAGTTGCAGCAGGCAAGAACATCTTGTACATGAGCTGCTTGTTCAGTAGGTTTGAAAGGCAGACAAACCAGTAGACTAATGAGATTTTTTAAACTGTAGTATTGAGAAATAAAATCTTTATAACATGCTATCAACTTAAACATGTCTGTGCATGATATCAAATTATCCCAATCAATAATAACAACATTTAAGCTTCAACTGAAATATCAGGGAAATGGTTAGTATTCAGATTAAAAATATTCTGATCTAAACTAAGCTTTGAAGAGATCCTAGCATTCACCATCCTTATCTTTTAGACAATCATCACTAAAACCAAAAGATACACAGAATCACAGAATGTTAGGGGATACCTCTGCAGGCTGGAATAACTGAAACTAAGATGACAGATTGAACCAACTCAATATATCCATCTTTGCTAAGACAATGACTAAAGAAGTAAAAAAGTCATTTTTAACAATCTGAAGGGCACTTTGACCAAGGAGGGAAAAGCTGAGCAAAATGGAGCGGCATGTAAATAGGAATAATAGGACAAAAGAGCATGATGAAGCTTAAAAAAAAAAAAAAAAAAGTTACACTCTGAATTCTCCTTAAAATGAAGAGAAGTTCATCCCTTATAATCCCCTAAACAACCCTGAAAAGGCTTCCCAGTTGCAGCAGGATGTACAAAATTTACCTTTTATTGTTTCTCACTTCCAAGACTTGCAAGAATGATGTCTCATCTGATTTGCCAAAAACCCTAGGATTAAAGCAACACCTACTAACTGATTTGCTCAACTTTAATACTAAAGGGAGTTGTGTATGCATGTGAAGAATTGCACAAAAAAGTGTTCTCCTACACAAGTCTCCTTTTCCTTGTGCACACAAGCCAGTGGCAAAGTCTGCAAAGTGGGGAGTACAGATGGCAGAGAGGAAAGCAAAGGCACGTAGCGCTGGTGCGTCCACTCAAGCTAGCAATGCTGCCAGAGGCATGGTCAGAAGGCAGGTCCTGGCCTTCATTGCACATCCACACCAGGACACAGGTGTGTAAACCTATCGCATAACTGACATTGGATTATGCCATCCTTAAGTGTTCATTGGTGAGCAGATGCTACCACAAATTATTAGCAAAAACAATCTAATAAGGGGAAAACTGTGAATAAACATGACCTGTTTTAATAATATGCAAATCATGCTTTTGGGCCAAGAAATTTCGCATATTATCCCAGAAATAAAAGTTACTGAGCTATAAATAGTACAATGCCCACTATTAGTATTAGAAAAGACAAACCTAGGAATATGCTTGTTTGCATAAGCTGCAGTGGATCTTATTTGGTAAGACTATAAATGTCCTAATTTGGTTTCAAAAGTAAAATCAATTGTAAATTTATTTAGACCAATTTACCTGCCTGCCTGTTGTACATCACTGGGCCTATATTGATTGTTTGAGATGGAACTCATTCCAAATTGTATTGAGTTAATTCATTAGCAAATTTTTAGCAAAACATATTTTGTGGTTTCAGGGCACAAGTACATAAAGCTCCCCTGCATGACTGGAGCAGGGGGTATTGAGAGGGGGCTAGGGTTTCTCCAATGAATAAGATTTACAATCAGCAATAATATGAATCATCTGCTTCAGACAGAAGAGCCATTTTCTAAGCAATAAGAAAAACTAAGAGTGGGAAAAGCCTAGATAATACGTTGATAGGGGGAAAAAATTCAGTTGGTGAAATAAGGATAGGGTGAATAATTCATAAATAGTACAGAGTATTGGTTGTTTTAACAGACATTTTGATTTATGCATTTAAGTGCCTAAAATAGCTCAACAATTTATAAAGCATCTTAAAATCAACAGATCATGAGTAGATTTGTCTGGCTTTACAGCGAGGCAGCTGAGCTGCATTTGTTACCGTGGTAACTGAAGGTACCTCAGTTACCATGGCTACAGCTCCTTTAAAATACGGTTGGCAATTCCTCACTCCCAGACTTTTGTGACTATTTTGAAATGGAAAAAAAAAAAAATCCTAGTACTATGTCAACACTTACATGGAGACAAGAGGTCTGTAAAATGCAAAATTTCTCAGCCCACATGGCCAGGTTAAGAATAAGCTCATTTTTCTACTGCAAATCTTTAGCTCATTGAGAGACTGTGCCATGGAAAGCTTGATCATCACATACTCAGCACAACACTACACATCAGAAACCAGCTCTACTGCTTACAGGAAGAACCGGTGCAGAAATGGACTCATACTGCAATACAATTTCTCTGTGTATCAAGGTTTCCCACAACAGGGTAGCTGCCTGGATTGATTAATGAAACATCAGAAAATAAGAGTCAGAAATCCTGGGTGCTTGTTTCTGAGGCAAAGGAGGTGGCAAGAGGGAGTGCATTCACCTCCCCTGACTCCAGTCAGTACCCAAGATAGGCTTCCTATACAGTCCAGAAAGGACAGCTTTATGCAGCAAAAAAAATTACTACACTCAAATGAGTGCCCTCTGAATTATCCTGAGGTAAGAGGGGCATTTGTGTTGATAAGTTGCAAGTAATGTGTTTAGGAAAGTTGCTTACCTCTAGTGCATCAAGAAGAGAAAAGGTCTTTTCCACCTTTCTGGAAAATTGTGCACCTTGATCTGAAGCACAGAGAATTCAAGGAAATGGTCACAATGGGAAGCTGTCTCTTTCTCCTCATTGAGGTTATATAGCAAGTTAAATACAAAAATACTTCAAGCTCTGACTGAGAAATAAATAATATTTTTTTAAAATAATCACAAACTTTGATTTTGGCATCTTTTAATTACCCAATTAGCTCTACACATTAAAATCAGCTTTAACTTTTCCTGCCTGGGAAACAGTTTCTTATACTCTCCTCCATTCGCTTGCACATAGTTCATGCCCTAAGCAGGCCTGTGGCAGCACACAATTGCCACAAATCACTCAAGAATTAGAAATGGAGCAGGTGAAAATAACCCCTCTGGGGTGAACACCATTTTCCATCTTTGCCAGCTAACAGAATATCAAGCTTGAACACAAGTCCCCACTTTCTCCTCTGTTCTTTGTCTTCACTCCCAGCCCCCTCTTCCCCATCTCTTTGTTTTCTGTAGCTGACTCTACTGACATTACTTACTACCCACAAGTCTATGAATTGCTTTTCCCAAACAAGTCAGCATTATAGATCACTTAATTTTTCAGCACCTTATTTCTAAATAGACTTCTGTACGTGACTGTCCAAGCTCTTCTTCAAGCAAAGAAGGGCATACTGCAGAAAGGACATAGGACAGCAGTCTGTCTCACAATCAGGAGAGAGAATAAAACTAATCCAGATGTTCCCAGAGAGAAAGTATATTCTTGGAATCAATGCACGTCTGATGTCGGTTCATTTCACCCATTTTAGCTTAATTTTGTATGCAGTTTTGTGCTTGCTATATGGCAATACTTGCCAGGGAAAATTTCCAAAAGTGATCAGCGATTTCTGGTGATTTACTGTTAACGAGTCTCCAAACCAAAATCTCCTTAAGGGTCAGATTTTCACAAGCTGTCAGTCTGATCCTGTTAAAATACCTGATAAGAAATCTCAGTGTTGAAGACTCCAGAGCCTCATGACAAGATACTGAAGTCACTAGAAAGGGTAGTGGAAAAGTTCTCATTTTTCTATAACACGGAGTGGCCATTTCTAGAGGTACTGATGTAGAACAAAACTCCAAGAGCCTACACAAATCTACAGCACTGCCCCTCCATCCTTTCCACACCCCACCACTATGTTGGTTGTGTGTTGGGACTCACTGCACTGCAAGGTTAAAAAGACGAGCATGGCTGAAAGACTGCGCTGGAATTTCACAACTGGATGGCTTTGAACTCTACAAGCACAAGTTCTGGTGGACTGTACCTTGGCCAACAGACACAGTATTCTAACAACAGCTCAGCACTCAGAATATGACAATCTTATCCATCCCTGTGGAAGTCTGAATATTAAGACACATGTTTTGAATTATATCTTCTAATTTTGTCCCAATCTAAGACCTCAATACTGGTAGCTGTGCAGTCAAAATTAAAACAACATACTCGAGAAATACAGGCCCTAGCCTTTGAGACTCACAATCACCTTGTCTATGGAAGGGAAGTAGTATCTACTTGTTTTGCCTTACAAAACAGTTGCAGAGACTGATAGCTATATTATCATTTCAATAGCACTTTCAAGGCATAAAGAGTGCCACACTGTTAAAACGCTATGCAATATTTCAGGTTCTTTGTAGCGCAAGTAGATGCATAATATCCAAACAAAGCTATTTCAAATGAAAGATGTTTCCTTTATGTTAGAGGACAGAATTCAGAAACTAAGCTGGTTCTTCAATCACAGTTCACATCATAACTGCATGTGCACCTAAATAAACTAAAGAAATGCAAATACACCACACATGAGACAGCCAGAATGCAGCAAATAATAAAAGATGAGAGGATCCTATCATCCCATAAGATGTTGAGCATACTGCAGGACACAAGCTAAACAAGTTGCAGAATATTGCTAGCAAGCCTCTTAAAATATTAATTCCTTTCATCGTATATAGAAAACAATTTTCCCCTAGGTTCAGGCTATGAGTTACCTTAAGTCCCTTTTCTAATCTTCCCATTTTTCTTTTAACCTTGACTGCACAAGAGGTTTTTAGAAGTGTTTGCTTGTTGCTTACACAATATACCTTACAGTAGGTGTTTAAAGGCCTCCTCTCAGAAGTGCTAAGCCTTTCACAACCCCAGCTAAAAGGGGTTAACAGAGATAGGTACTTAGTGCAGCTTCCCAGTACCGGATAAGCTGGTGGTTCTCACAGTAGCTACCTGCAAAAGGCTGTTGGGAGCCCTTTTGAACTGTTGTGAGCAAGACAGCACCACTGTGCAACCAGCCCTGCAGCAGTAGACCTGGAAATCCTCTCTCTGCAAGACCTTCACAGCTGCTAACATGGCTTAGGGGAGAGGTGGTCACCACGCCTAACTGCCAGACAGATTAGTATCACAGGTGTGATACATGACTCATCAATTTAGCTGTAAAAACATAAGAACGAGGACAATTTTCTTTTAGTCACTCTCCTGCATATAAACAAAGTTTTTGCATGTCTGTAGCTAGATTGGGTACAGTGAACATACAAAGCATGAAAAAACATTTTACCATGGAAAGAAAGAATGATCAACCCTCTCCTTTAAGCCAGTATAGTGCTGCCAGCAAGGGGAGTGGGAACATGCACTTAACTGCCCTATACTGCACACCATGGTATGGGTGGGATGGCAGGTGCCCTCGTGAGTTTGGGTTGTAGCTGTCCTATTTCTTCCTGCGGTTTTCTGTGGTCAGAGTATGCCTTATAATGACTGGACGTCCTGGACAGGTACATGATTTGCCACAGTATTTCATAGGTACCTTCATGGACAAAAAAAGAACTAACGCTTCTGTGCCAAGCCCAAAGTGAATCTTTTTACGTAGGCAAACTCAAACTCTGGAAGGTATCTTTGAAATTTAAAGTGCTGCCTAAGTTTAAAAGAGTTACTAGAACATCCTAGAGAACTGGAAACCTAACTAGGGTTATCAACCTCCACAGCAAACAGACATTTTCCTTGTTTTTCACATATGGGAGCAATTATTTCTTAAGGCAAAGATACATACAGTATTCAAGGAGTTTAACACCCTAGGATACTGACAACAGACTAAGGTGCTCACTATGGAGAAAAAAACACCTTTCTCTAAATATACCTAATATATATAAACATATATTTATATTTAATATATTTCTATGTGCAATTTTGCATATTATTTATATATATTATATAGCAGTATGATCTTTACCACATATACCAGGTATTCTTGTATCTATATTATAAATATATTGTAACAGAGTACAGTATAACCAATACACATGCGAATATATATGCGTGTCTTTTATATCTCTATATTAATCTTATTCTATACATATATGTGTACAAAAGACTGATTCTCTTTATTTCACCATTGGTGGCATACATCTTCATATATACCTAGGATTTTATTATTGAGTGGATATTTGCAGTCACTCTGCCACAGCAAGTGAATTTTGAAACTTCAGCTGCTTGTGGGATGAGCACTGTGGAAGAATCTTGTATTTTGGGGCACTACAATGAATATATGGATGACCATTCCTAGGGCAAGAGATCTGATTCTGTGACAACATAACACCTTACTGAGAACTTGCTCTTGAAAAAAGCACTCAGCACTCACTGAGTCCAGTACCCTCGATGTTGCTGGTCTGAGCCAAGACAGACTATATGACAAAGGCTATTTTTGAAGTTGCCTCCAAAAAGCTATCAGCACAGTTTTATAAGTCATTTTGTCACTAATTTTGATATCTAAAATGGGTCATAGCCAGTCAAAACTTAGTATTGCCAAAGGTTGTTGTCAGTGGAGATTTTGTCTGAGAGGATGCTCCTATCCTGTGCATTATCCTCGCACAAATTAAGCTGTACAGTAGACTCTGCCTAACTGGGGAGTGAAAACATCCTTTGCTTTCCAAAATCTTTTCTCATGTGCTTTAATAGCTGTTGGAGTTTTTTGATGTTTTATAACAACTGACTAAAGTGATGGAACCAGATAATTTAGTTACTTGATACTTAGGTTTCGTAGAGCAAAGGCACAAAAGTTCTCAATATTGTGTAAAATATTTAGGCTATCTAGGAGCTTAACAGAACTTTTCTGCTACATGCTGCACAACAATAAGGAAAGAATTGTGGCCATAATGCTTTAAAAGCACAAACTGGTAGCTATGCTTAAGCTAAGTGAACACTATGGGAGGAAAAGTGTCTACAACATGCTAGTCATAATCTGGAAAACCAAACAGTTAATGAAAAAACATTTTTACTGAATAGTGTGAAATTCTCTAAACCAAAGCAGTCATTGAAATGCCTGGGGTTTAACACCTAATTTTCAGCCAACTTGTTAAGAAGCCTGGCTTTTCAGGGACTGCAAAATCTGTGAGATCCATCCACATAAACTACAGTGAAAATGGGAAATACTGACCTCAACATTTAGTGGCACCAAAGGATCCCAGGGCTTCCAATTTTTCAGAGTGATGAGTTATTTTGAGTACCTCAGTTCTGAGGTGCTGAGCTCAACTATCAAAGGGTAAACAGTCAGCTGCTCCCAGAATTTAAAGCTCTTTGGAACATCTCTCGCAAAGTGGTCAGAAACTGAGGTTTCAAAAATCCATGATCAAATATGAAAAAGGTTGGTCTGTGTCTCCGAAGAGGAATTCTGTCGGAACTACTTTTGCTACAATATTGCTTTAGGAGAGAAACTGGATTAAGGACCCCACCAAGGCAGGCACTGCAGACCCAGACTGCTTACCTCTGCGGACTGATGCCTTCCAGACATCCCCCTTAGTCCTACGTAGGAGCTGTCAGCATCCTATCGACTGACACACCCTATCAGCTATTGGTGAATGCACATGGAAGATGTGCAGGTAGATTTCACACCCTGTCCAAGGGTGGTTATGTAGCCAGCCTACCCACATTTAAACTACTAAAGATATGACAGATGTTTATTTTAATTCATCTCAAAACAGAAGCATTATTGTCTGAATACAAACATGATCTGGAACACACTCCAAATATCTTGGCTTAAAAACCACAGGAAGAAAAGTCACCCTTGTATGTTAGGTTAGGGAGTTCTGTATTCAGGTCAAGGTCTCGCTGTGTATTTATTTCAGGTGTTTTCTTGTGGAGTTTTGCACTCAACATTTCCACACGCTGGAGTGTTTCCTCTTGCAAAAAAGCAAGCAAGCAGGCTATGCTCTTTCTACTTGGAGCTGGAGATCACCGAGCACCCTCTGCCTTCTTCATACTTGTAACAATTTCATTCCTCAGGCACTGGCACACAGCAGAGTTGCCTCCTGCTCTACGAAAGGCTTCTAGAACCACTCTAAAAGGTTTGAGAGAGGCTGTACTCCTTATAAGCATGAGCAAGTGAATTAAGCCACCTTTGGGCAAGTCACAGTGCAGAAGCTATAAAAAAAAATAGGGTCTTGCTCCCCCACAAAGAGTCCCCGGGCTCATGTAGCCTACAGCTAAATTCAAGTTAAAAGAGTCCCTAAGTATAGCAACTTTAAGAGAGAGAGAGAGTGTATGTGTGCATGCGTGTATGCATGCAAGAAAGTAAAAACCCATCAACCAATTATCTTTGTAGCTTTACATTTCTTAAATCAAAATGTGAGGCTTGGTCAGAGGTACATACCTACTTTCATCTGGTTGCACTTGATCCTAACCATGAGCACGTGTGTGATTTTTTTGTTCAGCTTAGAAGGAAAAACGTAAAAATTACTTCAAAACCATAGGAAGCCTCAGGACTAAGCAGATTTTGCAAGTCCTTGGGTCTTCCCAGTTGGATTCTGCCTAGCTCTAGTCAGGAATTCCCCTTCATCAAAAATTGCGTAAGAAATGCCTTTTCTCTTCCCCTGAGGAAGGACTGGCAGCAAGTTAGAGAGGGAGGCAGTGTGATTTTCTCAGGAGACAAAATAGCATCCAGAACAAAAGCGGTTAGGTGAGATCCTGAAAATCCTAACACGTGACACTGCCACCAGTGATTGCTATAAAACTCTCCTTTTCAGTCTAGAACAGAAAGGGTGCAGAGTCCAAAAAAAGCTACCTACTGCCTAACAGAAAAACGCTGAAAAACCTAGCAAAACTGGACAATTAACATTCCCTGGTTTCATTTGTCATGTGTTAGTTTATGTTCCAGTTTAAGAGATGTTACATGACTTTCTCAGTTTCTTTAATTCTCGAGCATGTGACAGACCTGACAGCATAAAAGCGTGGCATCATCTGAAAATTAGATTAATAATTCTATCGAATTTATGCAGCAAAAGCATGAGCATATGAAAACAGGAGTCTAGGACTCATGGAACATTCAAATGTTTAGTGGTTGTTAGCTTACAAAACAAGGAAAACTAAGACAAAAGTGAACAAGCTTAAAATGTAGCAAAGATGATTTAGGTTAGGCATTAGGAAGAAAAAAAGATAAAATACGGTGAAGCACTGGGATAAATTTCCTGCAGAATTTCTACAGTATTCATCATTGCAGGTCCTTAATAATAGTCAATACAGCTATCTTCCAGGAATGATCAAAGATTGTGGCACGGTGGAATGACATTTGGAGGTCCCTACCAAATGCACGCTTCTACAGTCCCTCAAAGAGACGGAAGACCTTCTTTCAACACTTACAGGTCCTTTTGCAGTGTCCCATATACCTAGCTGTAGAAGTCTTGGGGCCCTTTTGGATCAGAAATCTATATATGTTGATAAGAATTTCCCATTGAGCTGTTGCTGAGCAATATGAAACATTTCTTACTCCCACCATACCATCTCCATATAGTTCTCACTACCAGCCAGACTAGGGAGCCAGCAAGGAAGCTTGCAAAATAAATTCATATCTCTTCTGTGACAGTGTTCCTATTAAATCACAAGATTTAATCTGTTCTAGATGAAACTGGAAAACCTGCCTGTGACCTACAAAGAACCATTCCAACCTTTGCTGGTGACCAGCTGGCTGGCCATGTGGTCACAGAGAAATACTGTACATACCACACTTCTAGTTCTGGTGCAGTCTTGCTTATCCCAGTAGCTACTTTGTCAAAGCACATGGCTGCCTGCTAGGACTAACATTTGAGAGATCTGCTTCTAATTTATTTATTGCAATGTCAACACTGAATAACTTAAGCATATTTTCCACAGATGACTACACATTTTTTTTAACACGCTGTTTCATGTCTGCGTACCACCAAGCTTTCCAAGATTTTTTTGCAAGCTGTCATATATTTTTTTGGCATTACATAACCATTTCATCCATGAGCTGACAGTGGACTTTTTATCTGACTCTGGAGCAGGCTTTGTCTATCTGCAAGCCTATTTCTTCCATGTCTCATCTAAGAAACATGAATTTGAATAATCTTGTGAGTGAGTCAGTATGTTTGCTGATGTGAGCATCCTTCAGTGAGATAAGACAATTGATGAAGAAGACAGACTGCCAAGACAGTTATCTCTCTCTTCACAGAGAAGAACTTGGTGATAACATCTGATTGTGCCCTTATATACTTATATCACACCTACAAAAGTAGAACTGGATTTTTCCCTTTGCAAATAGTTTCAGTTTCATAATAATTGCCCAAAGGATCTCGAAACATCTTACATTAGGATTCTTAATGAAATGTTGCAGAGGATGCTTTTTGACAGTCCTAGCTTTTGCTCACTTTCACAGCATTATCAGGTTGCTAGTGTCATTTGCCTACATTTAGTCATTTGATCAGTCAAACAGATTCAATATTTCTTTCAAAAATCCAGCACAATTACTTGCACATTCAAAATGACTAATTTATTTGAATCAGGGTCCATATCTACAAGAAAGCCTGAAAAAATTGGTCTTGACAGATAATCAAGTGGCTATAAAGCTAAGTATTTTAAAGCAGCTTTCAGTTAACCCATACTTTGGCTGAGCTGCAGCAAAAAGATTTGTCTCTATTGTTAAACGCTTTGGTGATATGTGGACTAAGTTTTAAATGAAGAGTGGTTAAAGTACAGTTTTCAGATTAAAATAAAAACTAGTCAAAAGTTTGTGATTCAAGTCACAGATAGGCAAATGTTGGCAGCTTCACGCAGCTGTAATAATTTTCAGAGACAAACCTCTAACAGATGAACTACTGTAAAAGAAAGTTGGTAAAGTATGCCTTGTGAATGGAAATCATGGGAGTTTATGCAGGTCTAGCAAAAACCACAGGGCTCTGGGTATATTTGAATTACTGATGCTTTGTAGAAAACCAGCTCATGGGTTGCCAGCACTGATCTGAAACTCTCCTGAGCTTAGCTTGTTCCTGCAAGATGTACAGCATTTACCAGTCATAGACTTACCGAAAAATTACTAGACTTGGGATTTTTTTATTATTCTCCCCGCCTGCTCCCCCTCCCCACCAAAAAAAACCCCAAAACCCAACAAAAAAGTTCCAACATACTGTATCTCACTAGAGTTATAACATGCTTTTCCGGAAGCCCCACAGCACTAATAGCTCCATCGTTTCTCCTTTGGAGACAAAGATGTATGGTGAGAATGTTCTCATCTCTCATTTCAGTCTTGGCAAGCCCCAAGTTCGCCTATGAGAGAAGCAGCAAATCTCATGCTGCTCAGAGGCCCTGCTCATACAGACTGAGATGACAACTGCTTAGCTCCTGTGCTTTGTTGGTTCAGAGGACCAGGAAGGTTGTGATGTAGTGATTTAAATATTTTTGTCATTAAAACCGAAACTCACCAGAATAGATCAGTAGAAAGAGGGGGTGCCACTTCTACAGATAATTTTCTGATGCTTCAGCAGATGAGGTTCAGACAAAATGCCATCTTCCTTCGCCTTTCATCCAGAGGTTCAGAAAAGGTTAGAGTTTCCTGGATTTCCCTGCAGAAGCACAGGGATTAAGAATCACTTTTTAAATACTTCTGTTAGCAGTTGCAAAGGGAGAGGCAGGCAATCTCTGAGTGGGATCTGTTTCTTTTCTCCCGTCTAGCTTGAGTCAGGATTGCTAAATGATTCTGAGTAGTATCAAAGGAGAAGAGCACCTGTCTGGGATGTGCATCTTCTACTAACTCACTCTGAACATGTGATCTGGAATGAATTATGAATAGTGTGTCGTGTAGACCACTATTTCGTAGAAAACAAACCCTGAAGTTACTGAAACTTGACTTGCAAAAGCTGTGATGCTTCCACTGCCACCACCCACTTTTCTTCTTGTCTGTGGTCCAAGAGTGGTGTCTCTCACAAACTCAACCAAGGTCTCCCTTCCCAGGTTCCCACTACAGACATACACTGGGTTGGACACTGGGCAGGCATAAATTGGCAGACAGCCGAAGCCCCAAAGAGTTTACTATCTCAATAAAAAACAAGTAGACAAAGGAGGGTGCAAAAGATGCAGGCACGCATGCTTGAAGACTTAGAATGTGTCAGTAGTGGAGGCTGGAAAAGAGCCTCAGTCATGTGATTTTCGTCCCAGTGCTTTCATCGCCAGCCTTCACTGCCCATCTGCATTGAAGCCTGGCAATTCCAGGTGCTATATCAATGAATTCTAGTGGGTAACTGGGCTTATTTGTTTAGAACAAAGCATAAAAAAGGTTTCTTTTTTCCAAGACTAGAACTAGCTCAGAAATGCAAGGTGAAGTGCTATTTCAAAAACGATTCCCAGAAGTAAACAGCCACATCTGTGTATTTAATATTGTCTGGTCCAATCCTCAGACCCTTTTTCTGATTGAGCCTAGCCTCCTAATTCTCATGTATTCATGGTTTTAAGGCTGTTGGACTTTGGTTTTCTTTCCATGCTGAGTGGAAAGATACTGGCTCATTACTCATGAGAGGCTAGGTCTGATTCTGTTACTTTGCTCCTTTTACAGCTATGAAAAGCTGATGTGAAACACTACTATTCTGAATTAATTTGCACTTCATATTCACACTGCACTGGCAAAAATGGCCAGGTTAGGCATAGGGCAGTACAGAAGCAGGCCTTTGAGATAGACAGATAGATAGATAGACAGATAGATAGACAGGCAGACAGATTTAATCAGAGGCAATATGAATTAGATTATGAAATTCTCCACTTATGGGCATGAAATCTTTTAGACTCTTTCAAAATAACCTTATTAAAATAGATCCACTAACACTATTAACTATTAAGTTATGCAGGAGTGTAGTTTCTTCTCTCCAGAATGAAGACATTTTAATGTAACTTATATTTTAATCAAAACATCCCCCTTTAAAATCTCCTCTCTGCCTTCTCTTATGGCTTCTGCGGTTTCATACAATCTGAGATTTTTCTTTGTTGGTATTAAAGCCAGAAAAAAGCAACAGCAGAAGCATCTCTATTGAAATAGGAATCATTCACATGTGTAAAAGCAGATAAGAGTTTTGATCGCTTCAAACACTTTACCTCAGTATTTTCTTTAATTATAGAAAATTTTAGCTGCTATTATGTAACTCAACCACATGTGACATCAATTCATAAAATCCTCACTCCTTTCCCCAACCCCATTCAGATCCTAGAAAGAAGAGAAATTCTGTTGTAAAATGTAAGGAGAAAGAAGATTAAGAACCTCTAAATAATACAAGAGCAATCCATTGGTTTGATGTTCAGGCCATTATTAGCGAAATAGAAAGGGATAGCCTTATTTTCAAAAATGGTAGAACGTGTACAAGTCCCATACTCTTCACTAGATTTTACCAGCATTACTCTTCTCTGGACTTGACAAGCTATCATGTTAGTCATGATGGCTGATCTCTGTTGGCCTCTGACAACGGGCCAGAGAGAACTCTTTTTTCAACTCCTTTGGTATACATGAATGCTGGTCTCCTTGGAAAAACATACTCACTGAATTTGGTGCTATTGGATTTTGCTTACAGCTTGCCAGATCCTATATCAGATAATTAACAACGAAAAATATTCAGAAGAAAAAAGGGGTGGGGGCAATATAAATTGGTGATCACAAACATGTATCTATGTCAATGATAAAGCTGCAAGCAGCTGCAAGCAACAAATCTATCAGAGATGGGTGCCAGTGAACGAATTGTCAGGCCTGATTTTCAGGCACTTCTTTGGATCAGCCAAGGGACTGGGGAACTGTAATGGGACCTTTAGTAAAAGGCTGCTCTCCATTGTATTCTCCTTTCAGTCTGGGGCCTTTTAATATTGAAGCATGGAATGACTAAGAATGACTAAGAAGCATTTTTAATTCCCAAATATAAAATAGGTTTTAGGATTAGATAGTAATTCAATTGAGGAAAAAAACAATATATTGGAGAAGAAATACTGAAATTATTCCTGTCAATACCATTGCTTAGACATGGTTTTATGAAATCTTGAAAGCATACCCACACTTCCAAAGCTGCAAAGGATTCAAGAACATGGCCATCCCTGCTCTGGAATGTTGTTAAATACAGATAGAAGGAAACAAATGGTTCACATTCATTTAGCAGGTGCTTCCTGCTCTGCTGAACTAGGGACTAAAATTTTTCAATTCCCCTCTGAAGCCGAGGTGCACACACACAGGGGCTAACAGCAAGAGAGAGCATAGGTGTAATTTTCTCTACTGGTAACACTGCTAGCATGTACCACTGCAGAGAACTTCAATGTCGTGTCACAATTCGATATTTCTTCCCTTTAATACAGCAAAACATCACTTTGCAAAATACTTGCTGTGCAAGGTCAGCCTGAAGGTTGTCCTAAGCAGAGAAAAACTCACTCAAGAGAGGTACACGTATACATCAAGAGAATTGCAGTTTGAGTCAGCATAAAGAAAGGGGACTTCTTCACAGACCCCTTAAAATGCAGAATGATTTTATTCCCCTCTCTGCTTCTTATCTGTGAGTGCTACCGTCCTAATGAAGTGTCAGCATTTCCTTCTGCAGCTTGAATTCTCAGGGCTTTATGACTCTACAGTAAAAATCTGCTCCAGGCTGAAACAGAGCAGACATACTGAGGGTGCTAGGAACATTTTCCTGAGCTCTTGGTGCAAGATGTTTTTTGTTTCTCGTTTTACTCACACTCAGACAATTGGGGTATTAACCTCTACTTAATTAAGCTCTGAGCATTAACAATATCATACACAAGCTGACTTTGGCCACTTAAAAGACTCTGCAACTTGTTTTTTCAGGGAAACTGTTGATACACTACAGGCAGTAACATTAAAACGAAAGCATACAGAACCTGTACACATTTATCTAGGATCACAGATTACATGACAAACACCAGCTGGTATTTTTTTTAACCTATTTTACAGATGGAAAAACTGTGAATGGAGAAATTTCTCTGTTTAGCAGGAGAATCTAATAAGAAGATACCTGCAGTCTTGCTTCTCAATTTCCCTAACCTAAAGATTATTGATCTTCCAGACAACTATTTACATTAGACATTGATTTTAGCACATATCAACTCATATATTAGATCATCACATAACAATGTTACGATAGTCTGAAGCATTTAGAGGAAGGTACTGGGTTTTTTAAAATCTGTGACAATGGCTAGGTTCTGATCTCTTTGGTGACAAAGTTGGATTTGAAAAGCAGAAGAGCCTGTTTGCTTCTGTACCCTTCCAAGCTTATTCACTTCTACTGGCCAAACACTGGCACAGGCTTCCCAGAGAGGCTGTGGGATCTCCATCCTTGGAGGTATTCAGACCTGGACCAGACAAGACCCTGAGCAACCTGGTTCAACTTTGAAGTTGTATCAAACGAGCTCCAGAGGGCCCTTCCATCCTAAATGATTCTCTGATTTTTATTCTCTGCCAGTTTCTCTGTATTCTATTAAATAGTTCATGTCAAATTGTGGCAAATCCTTGCTTTTGACTTTGTTTGCTAATATGGAAGGTCAAGTGTAATTCTGTGCTAGATCTACCTCTGTAGTCTAGGTCTACAGGAGGAACTTCCTAATTGCAGGAGAGCCTTGGTACATTGAAGCATAGGTTATTTTTAACTGGTCTATTCCTTTGGCAGCAATATCTTTTAGATTATTGCACTCCATTTACTGGCAACAGATAATTAGAAGAAACCAGTTCTTTTTAACCCCTTTTTTGGCTACACTGCTGAAAAAGGGATATTATGAATAACAGGAGACTATAAGAAGATTTGAATAATAATTTAATTACCACAGTTGCTCATGCTCATGAAGACAGTGAAATAATACCTTATCTGCCATCTCCTGTCAAGGTGACACACAAGATAAACAGGAAGATAACAGATGTAGGGAGTGAAATAGAAAGAGGTATTACCATTACTGTACCACTCCAACATGCAGAGACTTCTTAGATACATGTAAACTACTTATTTAATTAAAGGAGAATTGAGCAGAGGAACTGTGGTTACAAGAGTTGCAAATTTTGGCCTGACCGTAGAATCATAGAAAGAACAGTTTGGGTTGGAAGGGACCTTAAGGGTCATCTGCTGTGGGCAGGGACACCTTCCACTAGACCAGGTTGCTCTAAGCCCCATCCAGCCTGGCCTTGAACACTGCCAGGGAGAGGGCATCCAAAACTTCACAAATGTACCCCTCAATTATCCTGGAACACAACCAACAGGTCTCATTTGGGCTGAGGAAAGGCTGAGAAGAGCTGAGAGAGTTGGGGTTGTTCAGCCTGGAAAAGAGCAGGCTCCAAAGAGATCTTATTCCAGCCTTTCAGTACTT
>Ga0181612_135825_pt1 | contig 19845 bp, 6 predicted proteins | sample HoacroProtozoa21_FD_119630 | JGI IMG/M metagenome (GOLD analysis project Ga0181612, IMG submission 119630) | Hoatzin crop microbial communities from Cojedes, Venezuel. Combined Assembly of Gp0051906, Gp0051904, Gp0051908 | reverse complement strand
CAAACGAATTTTCTACTGGAATCACAACAATTTTTTCTTCTCCCGAATATTTTTTGTTAAATGCTAACCTAAGAATATTATCATTGATAACATTTATAGAATTTTTACCTTTTTTCCAAATTGTCTTTTTTTCTCTTGTAAGTTTATTGGCAATAATAAGTGTACTTATAAATACTTTTGCTATAAATTTTGGAGAATATTCAAAAGCAGAATCAAGTTCTTCTTTGTTCTCTTTATAATAATTTAAATCATTTGTATATAATACTTTTAATTCATTGCAAATGTTGGTTACATTTTTTTCTTCAATATCTTCATTCACAAAGTCTATTATTCCATCTGTTATTGCATCAACAAGATCTTTCCTTATAATTGCATTTTTTATTTTTAATGGTATTTCTTCTTTACGTGTAAGTATATTACTTGTTGTTTCTTTATTAATATAATATTCTTCGCCATTCTTATTTGTTAAATTAATTGGTTCTGAAACCGTATCAAACAATTTATTTATTAAAATTTCATCAGACATTTTATTTCTAACATACTTTTTTATTATTTTATAAAAATTGGCAAAAACAAAGTCTGCGTCTATCTTTTTTAATTCCACAACTGTATCACAACTATCTCCCAACTTTTTTTATCTTAATCCCCCTTATAATAAGTTTAGTAACAAAATTAGTGTTTTAAAAGCTCTTATCACCTTTTACCACTGAATAATATATCACAAACAAGTCTTTAATTCAATTATATAAGGAGGGTAAACTATTTATGATTAACAAATTTAAAGCAAAAATTCGTAATGGGCTAAAAACAATCTGGTGGCATCCGGAATTAGTAGAGGGAGCTATTTTTGACGAATTAGATATTCCCTTTTGTCCAACAACTGCTACGACAGCACCAAAAAAAATTATTACATGGATAGAAGCAAAGGCTATTTATCATAACGAATTACGTAAAGGTAATATCAATTTTTTAGAAGATGTATTTGTTTGTTTTTACATTGACGATTACAAATTCGATACATTTCGCGGGATTTGGTTTTCCTCAAAAAAAGCATTTTCCATCCTTAAACATTTTAAAGGAATCATTACTCCTGATTTTAGTACTTATATTGATTTTCCTTTTGCACTTAAGCTTTGGAATACATATCGAATGCGTGCTTTTGGTTATGCTGCTGGGAAAGAGGGTTTAGAGGTAATTAACAATATCCGTGGAAGAATTAATGAAGATTTTTCTTACTGTTGCAATGGCATTGAGCTAAATAGCATTATTGCTATTGGCACTGTCGGGAGTGGTTTAAAATTTTTAGAGAACCGTCCTCAATTTGAAAATTGGTTATTCGAAGTAGTCAAAAGGTTAAAGCCAAAATCAATTGTAGTATACGGTTCAGCTAATTATTCTTGTTTTAAACTATTAAAAAGGCAAGGTATTAAAATATATGAATTTGAAAGTTCTACTTCTAGAAAGTTCAAAGAAAGGAAGGAAAAAAATAATGTATAACACATTCAAAAGTTATTGTTTTAATAGTATAATCTATTATGATATATTATTACCATTACTCTTTTTCTTTCCTTTCATATTCAATATCACAAAAAATTATGAAAGGCAGGAACTTTATGAGTAAACCTAATAGTAATCTATTCCATGGCACAATTGGACATAACCTTAATTCAAAATCAATTTCTAAAAACAAAAAAATATTAGTACCATCAGAAAAGCAATTAACAAAAAATGTTATCAGATGGGCTCAAGAGAAAGCTAATGAATTAAGTAATATTTCCAAAAGAAAACGTGAACAATTTAAATCGGCAACAATTGCTTATGATATTATTACTGGTCTTGAATTTTACGGAAGAAATGGCGGAGTTGAGATAAATAAAGCCTACAAAAACCCACTATTGTTTGGTGATAAAGTTACTCCCGGCTTATTACCAAAAAACAAATTAGATAAGTATGAAATAGGTAATTGCTCCGAAGTCGATGCTGTAAACCAAGCTCTAAATGCTGGAGCTAACATAACAAATATAGTAATAAAAACTATTAATACGACCTCACATAAACAAGGAGAATTTGCATTTGGCTCAAACAAGCTTGGGTGTATTAATTGCAAATACACATTCGATGGAATTATAAAGAAGAATTATAGTGGTTGGAAGGAGAATTAAAAAATGAATAAAGAAAATTTTATTGATGAAATGTATAATGTTTCAATTATAGGGAGAAGTGCATATAGCATATTATGCCTGGAAAATTACATAAAATCTAAATACCCGTATAAAGATTGGAATTTATTATTGTCTAGACTATGGGAAATAACATCTGTTGATTCAATCGATAAAGATTGGTGGTACCCAGTTCAAGAAATTATTCCAGAATATTTATTTGAATTTGATAATTATGAAGATTCAGATTTCGAATATCTATCCAAATCTGAATATAACAAATTTATTGAACTTTATAAAGATGTAAAAAATGATTCTAACTTATGCATGATTATAAAGACTATTTGGGATTCAATTGGGAATGTTTTATATGGTTTACTTATAGACAACGGTAAAATCATGTCTGAACAAATATATTCTAATATAGTAACAATATTGGAGAGAAATCATATTAGCTTACCTTCAATCGATATAGTAAAATTTTCTTCTTTTTCAGAATATAATGGATGGGGTAATAGTTTTGATGGTACCAAATTATCACAATTTCAAATCAAATAATTATATCTAAAAAATAAAATGTGAAACATTCTTTGCTTTTATGGCTGAAAATGTTCACATTTTATTACTTATTCCACCTTTTAACCTTTGGTCGGAGCGGCAGGAATCGAACCTGTGACCTCATGGTCCCGAACCATGCGCGCTACCAACTGCGCTACGCCCCGATAAACACAGCAGGCACATTAAGTTGTGCCTGCTGCTTCTATAATAAAGGTTTATTTTAGTTTGCACTCATAACTTGTTTTTTATTTTTCAATGTTAATTTACATTGCTTGACTCTTTATGTCTTGATTATTTTGCGCTCACTTTAATTTATAAGTCACATTTTTATGATTGTTTTTGCGTTTGCTTTTATTATTATTTATTTTGCGCTCGCTTCGCTATCTGAATCGCCCTTTTATACTATCTCGATCGCGTTTTGTTTGTGCAAATTTCATCATATTGTTCGAGCACATTTTATTACACTATTTACAATATATTCTTGCTTCCGAATGCTCTTCTCATTCCGTATGAACTCATCAAGATTACTGCTGCTGCAATTATGATTGCAAGTAGTGTTGCTGTGTAATTTCTGTTTTCACCAGTTGGTGGCATCAATACTACTTTTTGTGCTGAGTCAGCATCTATTTCATGAACTTCAACTCTTGTTGTGTCATCAATTTCTTCAGACGATACTGCACTATCATAATGTTTAGCCATCTTCTCATTACCTACAATTGAGAATTCCATTCTTCTTCCTTGCTCATTTGATGTTTCAACAATTTCTGCCAAGTTGTTAAATACTAGGTTTTCGTCAGATGTTGATACTGATTTTGTTACTCTCAAAGTTGTTGATCTTGAGTTGTTGCCATCATTACTATACATTGTCGGCAATAAATCACCTGATAATTTAGCTGTTGTTAACAATGTATTATATGTTTCGATTCTATCATAGTATTCTCTATTTACTAAATCTTCTTCATATTTTTGATTGTATTCATATTTTGTTTTAACAGCACTTGTGTAATCTTTATCTTGTGATTTTGTCAATTCTTTGCTTGTACGTGTTGTCCAGTTTGCATCCGCTTCTTGATTTGTTGCATCATATGATGCTGAATTTGTCACATAATCCACAACAGTCTTTGCATTTGTTGTTGATATGTTTGCTGCTGATGTGTCTTTTGTTACACCTGTATAGTAGAATTGCCAATCTTTATAGTCTACTTCACCAACGTTTGCTACGGTTATTACGTAGTCAATCGTCATTTGTGCACCTTCTAGCAATTCATCATCAATTTGTGCTTGGATGATTTCTGGAGTTTTGTTATCAGAATTGTTTCCAAGTACATAGCCAGATAATCTATATGTTGAACCACTACTGTATGTTACATGTGGAATATGTTTATCATACATCAATCCTGATACTGTCTTGCTTGCATTAAACAATGTTTGGCCATCTGCTAATGTTAATTTGAAGTTTGATACTTCTTTATTCAACTGCAATTGTGCTTCTGGACGTTGTTGTAATCCTAAGTCAATATCATTCAACAAGTAATATCTTTGAGCTGTATCTGCTGAATCAACTTTAGTTACGGTTCTGTTCTTTTCAACTTCTGTGTTGATAATACCAGTTTGTGCAACCATGTATGTTTCGCTTTCCAACTCGTCAACCATATTTCTTTGATTGCTGCTTGCTTCAGCTGTTGCTAACTTATAATATGATGCCAAAACCTCAGCCCTATTATTTAGCAATGTGCTTCCGTTTGCACCTGTTGAGTATTTGTTTGATCTTGTTCTATAGTATTCAACGTCTTTTGCATCTGATACTGCTGCTACAGCTTCGCTTCTTGCTATATCATATAGATACATTGAAGTCTTATCTGTTCCGTTATTTAATACACCACTTGCTGATGTGTAATTTTGTGTGTCATAGTTTGTATATCCTGTTATTGCTTTATATGATAATCCTGTTTGATTAACTCCTGCTTGATATACAGTTGATTTATAATCTTGACCATTGTATGAAGTTGCGTTCATACCTGTTGCTTTAAGCAATTTGTTAACTTCGCTTGAATCGCTACTTGTTAATACGGTTCTGTCAGTGTCACCATAGATGAATCTAATGTAGAAGTCACCAGCTGGAACTGATTCGAATCCATAATATCCATTCTTTGAAGCATAGTCTAATGATTGCTCAACAGTTAACACATCTCCTGAACCTTGCAAAATTATCTTCGAATATCCAATACCGCTGTAATAGGTTTTGTCTTCTGGATTTGCTTGGCTTGTCTCTGAATATACTAGCTTATCTGAGCTTGCATTTTCGAAATCATATTTAACTGATCCCCAAACTTTTTCACCTGAATATGTTCCTATTGAAGTACCGTATTCGTCAACATTTTGTACTAGCTCTACTAATTCTACTGTAACACCGTCAATCTTGGTTTCGTTTTCGTCAACACCGTTACCAACTACTGCTTTGTCTGATTCAACTGTACGTGAATCTTCAAAAACATATCCTGTTAATACTCTGTTGTCGTCTTTATTCATATCAATTATTATCTTGATATTTGGTGCCTGACTTGCATCTCTTTGTGTTCTATCTTTTAGTGGGTCTATTGTTCCGTCAGAACCTGAAACCTCTTTGATCATTCCATTTTCATCTAAATCGTATTGACTTAAGTTACCTGGGTTAGAAATTACATCTATCTTTCCAGCTTTTGTTGAAGTGTTTCCACTAACTTGTGTATGTGTACCTGTTCCATCTGCGTTTAGATTTTCTGGAATTAATGTTCCATCTGTATAATATGTTTCATATTGATTGATTTCAGCTATGTTACGTTTACCAATAGTTGTTTCACCAGTTTTTAATGATTGATCTAACCAAACTTTTCCTGTTACTGGGTTATTGTTTACTTTAAATGTAACAAATAATGTAACGTATTGATTTGGTGCTAAGTAATCATTTCCTTTAGCTGATGTAATTCCTGATAAGTAAAGTGCACTGTAATCATCGTTTAATTTATTTTGTCTTCCTGTTACTGATGTAGTTTTTACTACGATATCTCTTTGATTCTTGATATTTCCATAACTATCAAGTGATGCTGCATATGTAGTATGATATGAACCTGTCTTGTTTCCATTTTCATCATATTCAGCATACTCAATTGGTGTATATGTATCGCCATTTAATATTCCGTCAAATGTATATTGTTTAGCATCATAGTAATCAACGATTTCGTCAACTTTTACATTGTATGAGCCATTATTCTTTACTTTTATTTTATATGTTACATATACTTGTAGGTCTTTAGCTCCGTTAGTTCCATATGCATCAGTTTCATCATATAAGTATTCTGATTTTCTTACTTCTCTAGTATATGAATAATTGTTGCTGTATGAACTTGAATCTAAAGCATAATCTGAAGCTCTTACTGCTACATTGAATGAATCTTCATCTCCAATTACTGAAAGTGATGATTTATCAACATAGAAGGTTTTGCCTCCTGTTGTTACCATATAAGTATTAGACATTTCTTTTACAGTATATCCTGATAAGTACGATTGTAACTCTGATGCATTGTTTCCGCCTTGATAATTATTTAATAATGTTTGAAGCACTGATGCACCATTGTCTCTCTTATCATATACATATTCTTGTACTTTACCATTAACTTTAACTGTTGCTTTATATACGTCCTTAGTTAATGAAACTTCTGAACTATTTCTTTCATATAATCCAAAATCTACATTTCTCGATTGATCGCAGGTTTTGTTATATAAGTATGTATAATCAACACCACCGAAGTTGAATACTTTAGGTTGGGCAGCTTGATAATCTGCTGAACTTGTGTTGATATCTCTTATAACGAATTGGTTATAATATGGAAGCACTTGGTTGTCAACATATGTCCAAGCATAATTCATTACGTCTTTGATAAATGCTACAACGTTAGTTGTTTCGGTACTTGAAACGCCTGCATTATTTAACCAATTTGTTAATTCTACATATACATCTGCATATTTCTTTTCTCTATCCCATACTTTGCTAGCATCTGATTCTTGTGGTTCACCTCTTGTTGAGCCATCATCATATGTTGCTAATTCTAGGAATTTTTCCCAAACATCAATGAAACGTAATGCTCCATAATATTCAGTTCCTGCACCATAATTTTGATTGCCTGTGTATGCAATGTAATTATGATTATTGTCTTCTAATCTTTGATATACCGAGTATGCAACTTTTCCATTTGTTCCAGCGTAGTTTTCGTTGTATGCGCTGATTGTATCAAATATATCATTGAATGCGGTTCTGTTTTCGTCCTTAGCATTTGAATATCCGCCTGATAAGTTTGCTCGATAATATGTATATTGATACATTTCACCATTGTAGTAGAACCTAACAATATAATCCTTCATTGCATTTACTAATGGTTTGCCACCACCAGTTATTCCGTAAAATCTATAACGTCCTTGTGCATCGGTTGTTGTTGTTGCTTTTAATGTTGCATTTCCTTGTCCATCTAATTCATATAATTGAACTTGAATTCCGGCAAATAATTTTTCTCCATCATCATATCTACCGTTTACTCTCATTCCATTTTCATCAACACCTTTTACTGCAACTGATTCTAACCATACTAGACCACCAATTTGCATATTGATTAGTCTTCCTGGCATTTCAATTTTTACTTTCATTGTTGATGGTGCTACATTGAACTTTGTAACGAATTCAACGATTGGCTGTAATGAACTAATCATTTTTCCGTCATATGTTACATCAACTTTTAATTTGTCAGTTGGTACGCCATTTTGTTTTGTAACTGTCCACCCTGTAGTTCCTGGATCAAAATTTGAATAATCGTATTCATAATATTTAAAGTAGGTATATCTCTGTCCTTGCGCATTTGTGGCTGTACCATATACTGGAGTTCCAACAATCTTTACGCTAATAGTTACATTTGGGATTGCTTCTTCTGAGTAAAAACCTTGAACTTCAGTTTGTTGTTGCTGCAATACCATTTCTTTGGTTATATTATATGAGCCAAATTTATCGCTTTCATAATGGCCAATCATGTCTTCAGTTAATTTCCAGTCAGCTGTCCATTTAAATTTAGCTGTTAAAGTTACTGTTGCATCAACATAAATTTCTTTTTGATAACCTCTTATCGGTGCTGAATTATAAACTGGCTCAGAAATATCAACAAATGCTGCATGATATTTCTCTTTGATTTTTCCACTGTACTTACTTACTGTAGTTCCTTCAACATCCAATGTTAGGCTGTCTTCTGCTTCATGATGTATTTTTATGTTTGCTACTGGAAGTAACATTTCATCAATATGTAAAGCTGTTGCTTTATATACTTTTGTAGTTCCACTAAACGTATCTAAAAACTCTACTGTAACATTTGGTTTTCCAATTTCATATATTCCCTCATCAGAATCATCAGTAAATCTAATGTAGAATTCTTCACCAGTTGTGAAATCAGGGAATGGAATTTCTTCACCATTTGCATTTAAATATTTAACGTCTTTTCCATTTAATCCTTCAAGTTGACCTTTCCAAGCGAATTTTGCATCATCATCAATTTTATCTTGGTTTGTTATCTCGTCATATAATGTATTTTTAGCATTTTTAATTTTTTCATCAGATGGAAGTACATTTGCATCCTTTTTTGCCCATTCTTCAACCTCAATCATATCAGTTGTAATATCTAATGATAATGTATATGGCCCTACTGTGTAGGTTTTGTCGTCTTGATTAACAAGCACATTCAAATCCTCAGAATTTACTGGCTCTACATCGAAATGAACTTTTCCATCTTTTAATGGTTTAATTATATAATAGTAAACATTACCAAAATCAGTAGCTCTATATTCAATATAATCATATTCATTTCCTTGTTTGCTTGCTCCGCCATATGATGAATCATTTGATGGCATATGTGTACCATAAGCAGTTGATTCATTTCCCCATCTTTGTGATGCCCATACTACGTGCTGCAAAGCTTTCTTTACTGCTGTTGAATGCATGTCGTATCCATGCACATTACAATAGTAAAGCGCATATCCAACTGATGGTTCAATTTCACCTGTTGTTTCTGAATCAAGCTCATAATCAGCATAATCAAAGCCAACGCCCTCTGATTCTCCACCACCGTCTGGGAAATTGCTTACATAATCATAAAAGTTAGTTGGCGTATTTAATTGGTAACAAAACCAACCCCAACCACCATCTGAAGGCTCAGGTGTCCATTGGTATGGATAACCACCTGTTAACCCAATATCATCTGCATATACAGCTGCTGTCAGCATAGTTGTAACAATGAATGTCATAATTGTAGCAGCTATTTTCTTAAGTGCTGAGTTTTTCTTTCTCCTATAAAACATTTTATTCTCCCTTCATTATAGAATATTGGTATAAGATTTATTTATTACATTCTTCTTCATCTCGTAAACAGCTAATGAAACTAGGGCAATTGCTCCAAGCATAATTCCTGTTACCTGTGCTGCTGTTCGACCTGTTGCAATAGCAATTACTGCAATTGCTGAAGACATATCATTTTCATCGTCTTGCTTATTTCCAGCTGTTGAATTGATATCCTTCAAACCATATTCATTGTATGATTCTGCAATTTCTGCGGTATTTCTAACTGTTCCCGTATTGTCTGATGTCATTTTTCTAGTTAACACTAGCTTTATCTCTTTTGTTTCTCCAGGGTTAATAATTGTATTTGCTAAGCTTGTTGTGTATGCGTTTCCATTTGATAAATACCAATCTGGATTTTGTTCACCTGCAAAGTTCATTCCACTTGGCAAATAATCAACTATTGATTTAGCATATCCTGCTACGTGTCCTTGGTTTGTAATTCTTATTGTGTATTCTACTAAAACTGTTATCTCTTCAATATTGCTATTCGAAAGTTCAATTTTTGCTAGGTTTGCATCATAAGAATAAACTCTTGATTCGCCATTTTGTCTTGCTGCCGTCATTCTTGTTATTACTTTATCTAATTTCAAGTCAAAAGTATTTCTTAATGACAATCCCAAATTTATATTGTAATAATTTGTATTGGTTAATGTTATTGTGTCGCACCCTGCAACCTCTGTTTCTCCTAGGTGAGCTTCAACGAAGTCATTATTTGATGATTCGTTCACTCCAGAAACTCTATAAGGTGATGGTGCATATTTTGTTGTATCGTACTTTATAATTACGTTATAGCTGCCTTTGTATAGTCCGCTAAATTCGTATCTTCCGCCGTTTGCAGTTGTTGTCTTTATTTCGTTTCCATTTTTATCAGTAGCCATTGCTTGTGTCTTTGCATTGTATAACAAAACCTCCAACCCATCGATTGTTGTTTCGTTATTGTCTTGCACACCATCGTTGTTTTCATCTATCCAAGCTACACCTGAAATTTTCATGCTTCCATCAGCAACTGATGCTTGTGTAGGAGTACTTCCATTAGATGTTGGCGTTAATGTTGTGCCTGTACCTTGAATATTTAATACAATCTCGTTAACACTTAGTTCTTCGTCCTTGATTGTTATTTTTGGTGCATGAATTACTGTAGTTGTTGTACCTTCTGGCTGACTATAAATTCCTGCTTTTATTTTTATTGTTGCTGTGCCATTAGCTCTTAAAGTTACATCTTCATTTATATATGAAGAATTCAAATCAGTTGTTACTACATCACCTGTTATACTATATGCTTTAAAATATAGTGGTGAATTGAATGTGTCAGTAATCTTAAATTGAATATCACTTTCGGTTGGGTTCTTTACCTCAACTGTGAATTCCGGAATGTCAGTGTCCTTAATATTGCTTGCATTCAAGTCAATTGTTTGTGTTGCTGTAATTCCTGATTTTTTCATTGCACCTAACACTTCAATTGTATTTGATTTTACTTCTTCAGTTGCTTCGTTACTTGTTGCTGTTGCATACGCTGTCAATTTTTCAACTTCATCAGTTATTCTTGCATAAATAGACATTCTCTTTGGCGTTGATGTTACTGTCTCATATGTTGTACTAACAACATTATTTCTTGAATCGTAATCATAATCGCTACCTGCATATTCAGTACCTTTTGGTAAGTACACTTTAACTTTTACATTGCTGTGTGCATTACTATTAGCGCTTTGTACCGATACTGTGTAATTTATCAATGTTCCTTTTTCATGTGCTGTGCCTGCCTGTGCTGCACTTCTCATACTTACAATCATTGTTCCACCAATTGCTTTTAATGTGATTTCTCCTGTTATAGCATCGGTGATGTTTTCTGCTGTTGCTGCTGCTGTCATTTTTAATTCTTTGCTTTCTTCATCGTTGTCAAATTTATCTACTTGTGCTGTTATCTCATATGTCTCTGTTGAGTTCTTAGCTATTGTGCCATATGTTTTTGTTGTTTCACCAGTTTTTATTGTAACTCCCTCAGGCATTTGAACCTTAAGTGTAACATTGTTTAATTCAACTGGTTTAGTATTGCTTAATTCAAATTTATATGTAAGGTTTTGTCCCTCTCTAATTTCTGAATTCTCTTTTAGCTCTTCGTTAGTATTAGCATTGTACGCTTTTACCGCCATCTCTAATGCTGGCTTTGCCATTGTTCCTGCGCCAACAACTTTCGATTGAACTAAATTCTTAGCTGTTCCGTCTGTCGAATTGTTATCGTAATATATTCCATATACTGAGTTTGCAGCTTCTTCATAATCAAGATTTGCCGGAACTGAAACTTCGTAATCAAACGTTGCTTTGGTTTTGTCAGCTACTGCATTTGCTGTTTCAATTTTGAATGACTTTGTGGCTGTTGTTGGTGTTTCGGTCCAACCGCTGCCGTCAACTTCTTCGTTACCATTGTCGCTATATAATACTTTAGCCCCGTCTAATCCTGAAACGCTAACTGCTGTAGATAACGTTGTATCAACTGTTGTTCCTAGGTTTTGCCCGGTTAAATCAGTGTTGCCCTCAAATGGAATTCTGCCTACAATTGCAACTCCCTCAGCATCTTCGCCCAAGTTGTTAACTATTGTACCTGAGATTTTCATTGTTTTCTCAGCATTTCCCATCGCCATTTCTATATCAGTCTTATCCTCTTCAAGTGCTGTTGCTGATTGTCCATCAACTGTTATTTTGTTTGTTGTAACAAAACCTGTTGGTGCTACTATCTTTATGTCTTTTTGTGTTGTTTTTGTTTCGCCTGTTGCTGCATTAGTATATGTCAATTGAACTTGCTCATCGCTTGATGGTGCTAATTCGTCAAGTTCAACATTTCCTTCAATTCTTACAACTGCTCCGTTAGTTGTTGCTGACTTGCTATATTCTGTTTGCTCGCCCTCAAGCTTGATTGTTACTTTATTGCCATCAACCGAAACATTTCCGTTTGTTATTTCGTTGTCGTACAATATTTCAGCTGATTTCACTTCAATATTTTTAACTTCACTTGGCAATACAATATCCAATTGAGGATCTTTATATAAAGCGTCTGAAATATCGTCAGTTTTTAATTCAACGTTGAAAATTACGTCGTCGTTATTAACAATTGTTGATAGTGTGTCCTTGTTCATATCAAGGCTTGCTTTTGAAGTTGGCTCCTCCAAAGGAATCTTTATTGTTGTGTTGCCTTGTGAAACAACTAATCCATCTTTATATCCCGAAAGCTCTACGCTTGATAATATCTCTGACAAGTCTCTAACAGCTGATTTTTCTAATCCTGTATTTTCAATTTCTTTTTCGACTTTGATTTGAATATTACCTGCATTAACTGGCTTGCTTGTTTCGATTACGATATTGGTTTCATCAACTTCAGCTTCGCTCTTGCTTGCGTCAAGTTTAGCAATTTCGTCACCCGATGAATTTTTCACTGTTATTGTTCCGTCAGAACCTAAAGTACTTATGATATCTTCACTTGAAACGGTTACTTTCTTGCTTTTAACTGAATTAGTAGAAACATCAGCTTCACTTGAATTTGCTAATGCATTTTTAATTTCTTTTAAAGAAATTTTATCAGTTAAATCAGCATATCCTATGTTTATTGAATAATCAGTTTCAAATGGAGTTGTATAACTTGAGCTCGAGCTTGTAGTTGTTGTGCTCGTCTTTGTATCGTTTCCTGAACCGGTTGTTGTTGTCGTAGTTGTGGTTGTGGTTGTTCCATCACTTGTAGTAGTTGTTGTCTTTGTAGTTGAGCTTGAAGCTGTGTACATATAACCTTTGCTAATTTTTTCCGGTGCTGTCGACATCATCTCTAACAATTGTCCAACCTCTGCTTCTGTTGCGAATCTTTCTTTTGAGGTTTTGGAAATCGTTGAGCCAGTTGCAGTAGTTACTGTCGCCTTTGCTTCACTTACAAGCGGTGCACTTGAATTACTTGCCTTTGTGTCGTACACGTATGTAATAACATTCTCATCTGTTGAATCCCAATCCATACTGTTACTATTTATATTTTTTGTGATTGTTACTTTTCCATCTTCAGTTGTGTAATTTATATTTTCACCTGCTACTGAAACGTTAGTTGGATTAACACCGTTTACTGTAGGGATACTAATTTCAATTTGCTTCTGAGCTGTCGGAACTAAATTATCTTTAATTCCATCATTTACTTTGATACTTACCATTGTTTTATCATCGTCATATTGTAAATATCTAATTAACTCTTGGCTGATTTCCTCTTCAGCATTTGCTGTCCATACAACATTTTCTTTTAACTCTTTAGAAATATTCTTTTCATTTCCATCTTTGTTGATGTAAGTTGCATGTAAAACAATTGATGACTCACTATTAAAGTTAGCTAAGCTTGTTACTTCTTCCTTATTAGCTTCAACTTCAAGTTCAATTGTTGCCGTTGTGCCAGCATCGATGTTATTTAAATAAACTGTATTGTTTTCGATTTTCTTAATATAGCTTACCTCATCTTCCTGTATCTCTTTTTCTACGATATTGTAATTTGCATTTTCAACAGTCACATAAACATCTTGCAAATATCCGGTTTGACTTACCGAAATTTCCAAGGTTAATGTTGGTTTTTCATTGATATCTGCCTCTGTTGAATACGCTCCTTCAAAAGTTGCATTAAACGTAACATTGTTTTCTGAAGTTGCAATGCTTTGTTTAATCTCATTTACTGCTAAACTTGCTGTTGGAATTATTTGCATTCCTACAATCGCAATGATAATTAGCAATACGCCTATCCTTCTAAACGCTTTAGTATACATAAACGTCCTCCTTTGTATCTACTTGTCACATTATAACAAGTTTATTATACAATGATTTTCCAGTTTTTTCAAGTATTTTCGCGCGTTTTCTTAGGTTATTTTTCTTAGGGAAAATACCGTTTTGCCGATTTTTCTTCCTGGCTTTTTTCCACATTTTTCACATTAATTTCCACAGTCAAAACCGCAAATGCTTGATTATCTTATTTTTCAGAATTTTCGAATATTTTTTTGGAGCTTTTTTTATTATTTTCATGAATTTTTTATAATTTTATTTGTTGCGGAAATGCGGGTTTCACAGAATTTATTTTTATATTTCACCACGCTATATACTTCTTCTTTTTCCCAACATTTTAACCCCTTTACTTCCCATTGTTATAGTTAATTCCTTTAAAATTTAACTTAACTCATAAATTAAGTTCAAATAATAAATAAAACCAAAACATGCACACAAAAAGAGCGAAGTTTCCTCCGCTCTTTTTATTGACTCTTTTTATTTTGCTCTTTTTATCAGCACCTTTTATTGACTCTTTTTTTTTGCTCTTTTTATCAGCTCTTTTTATTGACTCTTTTTTTTTGCTCTTTTTATCAGCTCTTTTTATTGACTCTTTTTCGCATTTTTACGTATCATTTATCAAATAAACATGTTAGCTTTTATTATTTTCATTCAATTAAACCATGTTAGCTTTTATTGTTTTCATTCAATTCATTTTGTCTTGCCCTTAGTGTTTTTTAATAATATTTTCTATAATACGCGTTTGCGGATGTAATATGCTCCTGCTGCAATTATTATGAATCCTGCAATTATTGAAGCAATCATAACTATTTTATTACGTTTTTCTACGCTACCTGTTGGTGGCATTACTTGAACTTTTTGTGAGCTATCTGCGTCAATTTCAGTTGGTGTTACTAGTTCTGTTGAATCATATCCACTTTTTTCAGGTTTTTGATGTATTGCTGTACTTGTTGTGTCTATTCCTGAGGTATCAATGCTTTGATCGGCCATTTCCTGATTACCAGCTCGTGACCATCTCATACGTCTACCTACTGTATTCATCGTTTCAATTACTTCTGCTAAGTTATTATATGTCATGTCGGCACTGTTTCCTGACTGTGAAAGCGATGTAGTCAATATCAAACTTGTGCCTTTCGAACTAATTCGCGAGCTTCCTTTATTATTATGCTTGTACAATGTTGGTACTAATCCATCTTTATCATACAAATCTTCAGTTACTATTAACGTGTTATATGTTATCAATTTCTTTGCATATTCTCTGTTGATGTAATCCTTATTCAAAGCTGCTATATAATCTTCGCTCAATGCCCCTCCAACGCTTGAATTGTCATTTACTTGATATGCCGTTGTCAATCCATTATTCGTTCCTACAATGCTTGAATTTATTAATTGGTTCGGTGCGTACGTTACCCAATTTGCATCAGCGTTTTGCATTGCTACATCGTAATTTGTATCGTTTGCAACGTAATCTATTACTTTCACTACGTTGGTTTTGGACATTAATTTTTCAAGTTCGCCAGGATTTGATAATTGTCCTGCATAGTAGAATTTCGCATCGTTGTAGTCAACTTCACCAACATTCTCTGCCACTATTCTATATGAAATGTTCAGAACCGAACCCTCCATCAATTCGTCGTCAATCGTTAACTGTATAATTTCTGGCATATTCTTTGTATTTGGTGAAACTGTTACCTCTTTCAATTTCACAAATCTATTTGTCACTATATCTGAATAAGTTATCATATGTCCTTTACTTTGTGTTTGCAATTGTTCATTTTGTGTTATGTTGTGATCATCATACATTAAATCTTTTGCCTGTACATTTGAGTTGAACAATGTTTGGCCATCAGCTAATTTCAATTCAACATTTGAAACTTCTTTATACAATTTTACTTGTGCCTTTGGTCGCTCGCATAATCCAATGTCTACATTCTTTACTTTGTTGTAATACGGCAAAGCTTCTTCTATTTCTTCAACTGTATAATTTGCAAGCATTTGACTTAAGTTTGATGAATTATCTAGTTCTTCCAATTGTGTTGTGTAATATTCGTAGTTGTCAGTTATTATTCCTGTATTGGCTATCATAAATGTGTTAGCCATAAAGTTTAGAAGCATTTGTTGTTGAACCGTCATTTGTTCCGGTGAGAATGTATTAAAGTTAGTTACCGAACTATCTTCTGTTGCTCCGTTTAATGCTTTTGTATTTAGTAATCCATATGTGCATAAGCTTTCAAAAGAAGCCAATTCTTCAGCTCTATAATTTAGCAAGCTCTTTCTATTATAATCTTCTGCACTTATTGAATTACCTTTTGCCGAGGCCGACTGTATGTTTTGACCAATTAAGTTTTCTCCTTGTGACCACCAGTTTGTCCATAATCTGTATGCATATACATCTTTTGCATCCGACATTCCTGCTGTATTTGCTGCTTCTTCAAGTGCATCACCTTGCTCTTGGTCATAATAGTATAACAACGAATAGTCTTGATACATTATTACTTCACTTTCATATATATCACCATTTATTCCCCATAAGGTATCACGATCACTGATATAATTCTTGTTTTCACCCCAGCTGTCATTATTGTAACTACAATAACTTTGCCCTTTTAAGTGTCCACCTCATCATCAAAATAATCATATCCATGAATTTCGTTTCCTAGTTTTCCATTTGCCAATTTATATCTTGTATCTTGTTTAAATCCTGAAGCACTCACTCCTGTTTCTCCCGATTGTGATAATACTGATTGATAAGTCGTTGTTTTATAATCTTGTCCATTATATGATTTTGCATTCATACCATATGCTGAATTAATATTTGCTGTACCTTCATTTGGTGCATCAGCACTTGTGTTTATATTTGCTGCAGCCAATAATTTGTTAACTTCATTTTGATTTTCTTCATTTACTAATACGGTTCTTTCCGTATCACCATATAGGAATCGTACATAGAAGTCTCCTGCCGGAACACCTCTAAATGAATACTTTCCATCGCCCTCTAATTCTGGGCTAATATAGAAGACCGACTCTGTATCCTCTGTAGTTCCTAAAATTACTTTAGCAATATTCTTTCCTGTGTAATAATTTTGTCTTTGGTTTTTACTGTTTAAATTAGGCGTCATGTCGCCATTACCCGTTTCTACAGTATATTCGTCCCATATTTTTTCGCCTATATACTGTCCGGTAAATGTTCCATCTTCATCAACTTCCTGTATCATTTCAACTAATTGTACAGTCATACCATTAATCAATGTATCTTTGTCATCATATTTTCCGTTTCCTGAAGGTGAATCATTATTTGAAATTGTTTGAGCATCTTCATATGCTTTTCCAGAAATCTCTCTTTCAATTTCTTCTCCGATTTGTATGTAGAATACAACATTCGGCGCCTTGTCAGTATCATCCTCCACTCGGTTAGTCATTCCCGTATCGCCTGTCACCAGTTCGCCATCAGGCGTCAAGTCGAGAGTATCCAAGCTTCCCGGATTTGAATTAACATCAATTACACCTGCAATAACTAAGTTGTTCAGAGGTATTGGGTAACTTATTCCATCAGTAATTTCATGATGATCCGGATAATCAACTAAGTATACACCAGTTGAAGGATTTGCAGGATTTCCACGATAGTATGTAGAATAACTGCTAACCTCCGCAATGTTTTCCTTACCTGTGTCGAATAATTTATATGAGCTTAATGCAAAAGGATTAATGCCATCATCTTTCAAAATGTCCATTCTGATTTTCTTTAGTGTGTCGTCGGTTTTGACTTTAAAAGTTAGGTAGATAACTATAAATTGTGTTGGCATAATTTTTGTTTGATCATTGGTATATGTTGCCGTGCTTGCTTTTAATGCTCCACCGTCAGAACCTCTTATATATAGCGCTTTGTAATTATAATTTTCGCCTGTTAATGTTTCTCTGTCGCCATTTATTCCCGTTTCAAAAACACCTAAATCTTCCGGTCGTCTGCGGGTATCCTTTTTATTTCCTAAATATGAATAGTAATGTTCTTCATCATCGTTTTCGCTCGTATGGGCTCGCAGCTTATACTGATCTCCCTCTAGCTCACCATCAAATTCATATTCATCGGCATCGTAATAATCAACTACTTCATTGATTTTTACATCATAACTTCCTTCATTCTTTACAATGATTTTATAAGTTACATATGCCTGTAAATTTTTATAATTACTTACTAATTGTTGCTGACTCATATACGCGACTTGCTCATTATATAGGTAATCAGCTTTTCTAATTGGTCTATAATATTTTTCCGCGCCATTGGTCAATACGCTCGTACCTTTTACTGCACCTTGCCATGTCTTCTTATTCTTATACGAAGCGACATCTATGTCGGTTTCTTCAGAAGTACTTTCATTAAAGTATGTGGTATTATTAAGTTCTTTCTTATTGTACTTATAAACTTCTTTCTTGCCGTTTACTACTAATGTGGTTTTGTAAACATCTTTAATTAACGAAACTTGACTTTGCGCTCTTTCATATACACCAAAGTCCCAAATTTTTCGCATATCATATGTGCCGTTATATAAGCATGTATATCCTTCACGCATCATCGGCGATAAATCAACTTTTACTGTTTGGAAATTGCTTCCCAAATCATCATCAGCTTTAATGCTACTTGTGTCAACTGCACTGCCATAGTATTCTCCTCCAGCGCCACCAGATAATCTTCCGGTTTTTGGATCTTTTACATTTGGTGGAGTTACTGGAATTGCTCCCATTCCTGTGTTGTCAGAATAGTGAGGGTAAATTAACTCAGCTCCTCCCGTATCCATATTCCATAATGCAAATTTATTTTCAACTGGGAAATATGCTTTTTCTAATCCATAATCGCCATTCGGTACTGTTGATCTAATCATACAGCTTCGAATGTATGCAACGATTTGACTTATTTGTGTTTGACTTACTCCCTTTCCTGTTAGCCAGCTCATCAATGGCGAGTAATCATATTCTCTTTCATTGTTGTCCCACAAATCATAAGCATTTGCAGTGGTTACGTCTCCTGACCAATCTACCGGATTGATATTTGAATCCAAGAAATAATACCATGCATTCTTAAATGTCAGAACGCCCAACTCTTTAGATTCAGTATAATAATATCTACCATGCCATTCGTTAAATGGTATAAAGCTTCCACTTGCTGTTTCTAATTTATGATTCAATCCAAAGACTCGCGCTCCATTACAATTTCGACTATCCGAATTTATTTGTTCAAACGATGAATTGAAGTCATTTCTACTTTCTTCAACTGCTTTTGAAATATCATCCCCATATAAATCATTATCAATATTAAATACTGTTTGTTCATAAATTTGTCCGTTATAAACAAATTTAACAAAATACTTATTTAAAGGATTTATCAGAGGTATATTATCGCCATCTTTACTTCCATAAAATCTGTACATACCATTGATGTCCGTCATGGTTGTCGCAATCGGGCCTCCCATCGCCCAACCGTTCGTATGATCCAGTTCGTACAGTTCTACCTGCATTCCGGGGTATACTGGGTCGCCACTGAATCTACCATCAAAGCTTCCCGTCTTCGCGGAGGCTCCTTCGTTCCAAACATTTCCGCCAAAAGCTTCAGTAATTTTTGTTGAACCTATTTTCACCTCTTGTGTATACTTGCTAGAATCATCGCCGAATTCCCAAGCATGAATTTCAATATATGGCTGCAATATGCTTGCCAAAAAGTTTGCTAATGCTTCATCAATATTTCCATCTGGGTCAGCTGGAATATCTGCTGTAGTTTTTATTGCACCACTGTATCCTGATGCATTATTTGCTAATTTCCATTCTTTTTTTGGTTTATATGTGGTTGTAGCATCATAAATTATATTTGAATCAACTACATACTCCCCAGATTTATAACCCCCATCTACATGCGAATAACCACTAGGAACAGAACCT
>Ga0181612_148027_pt1 | contig 19851 bp, 18 predicted proteins | sample HoacroProtozoa21_FD_119630 | JGI IMG/M metagenome (GOLD analysis project Ga0181612, IMG submission 119630) | Hoatzin crop microbial communities from Cojedes, Venezuel. Combined Assembly of Gp0051906, Gp0051904, Gp0051908 | reverse complement strand
TTCTTTTCTTTTCTTTTCTTTTCTTTTCTTTTCTTTTCTTTTCTTTTCTTTTCTTTTCTTTTCTTTTCTTTTCTTTTCTCTGCATTTTTGCGGGACTTACAAGTAATAAATACAAGCTAAATCTGCACTGCCTGCCTTGTTGCGGGTACAGTGACCTGGGACCGCATTGTCCCATCTCTGCTCTTAGCTCCAGCAACAATTATGAAAGCCAGTTTTAAACTGTTTAACATTTAAAACTAATCTTTTTCCATAGATGCGTTCTCCAGTTTGGCGTGATCAGCTGAAAACTTACCACATCAAAAAACGAAAGGGTTGACTTCCATCTCGGTCAGGTCCTCACCTGCAAGGCTGCCCAAGCCCTGGGCAAGGGAGAGGTGATGGGACACAAGCAGGGTGGGTGCAGCCAGGTGGGGCCCTGTCTGTCTCAGCAGCCTTAGGTCAGCTTGAGCCCCCCCTGAGTGCACCCTCCCTTCGTCTTCCTCCTCCCTGGAGATGCCCTGTCCCCTCCCAGCCTCTCCCCTCGCTCCTCGGCAGCACGCACTGGGCTGCACCTTGTGCCCGTCTGGTCTCCGGTTCCCCTTCCCCCTTCTGTATGTCCTCTTGCTGCTGTTGCTGGGAGTCATTAATGCTCCATGGATATCAGGGAATGGAAAAAACCTAACCAAACGTCAGGTTGTGCTGCTCTGTACATTTTCCATAGTGACTCACAAGTCTGACCAGATAACTCCCCTTCCCTATCACTTAGTCACTCTCTCCCTCCCAGATAGGCCTGTCTGACTCCTCGCTTTGCTCCCGCCTTGTTATTACTCTCTTTTCTTTGCCCTTCCCTTTCCAGCCCGTGCTCTACAGCAGAGCTTTGGGATGCGAAGTTCTCCCTCGCTGACCCGTCACACACAATGAGGAGCAGAGGAAAACACTGACTGCAGCAACTTTGCCTATGGAGAGACCATAAAGCAGAGCTGCGCGCTCACCCCGCTGCTTTCTCCACTTGGGCTATGCACAAATTATTTTGTCATTGTGGCGAAACAAATAAGGCTTCATTATCATTACCATCCTGATGGGAGTAAACAAGTTTATTTACACTTGAGCACTGCTGAAGAATAAAGTCATAGAGAAAAGTTCAGGGTAGGTGGCCTGTCTTTGTCATTAGGGACAGCTTTTACAAAATCACTGCCCGCTCGGCCAGACAGGCTGCTATTCAGGCAGACCCGAGTTAATGAAAGTACGGTGTGTGCTTGTTAAAAGGAGGACTACAACACTTGTAATCATGGGTGGTCACATTTTTATTTAATGATACGTATCTTTCCTTTCTCCAGCCTTTGCTTTTAACCCTTTGCCTCCCACTCGCCAGTCCGTATGCAATGACTGATTACGATTCACCAAGTCGAATCCGATACTGGGTCCACAACAAGCTAAACCCACTTAACAAGCTGGGTTTTTTTTTTAAATAATCTTTTCATTAACAGCCTTGAGATTCTGACGGAGCAAAAAGACCTCAAAGCACGAGGGGCCCCACATGTGTACTCACTGGAGCTAAAATCAGAAAAGGACAACTGCAAACAAACTTGACGGAAGAAAGGGCTGCAAAACGGAATTGCTTCCTTTCTTTCAAGGCCTTCGTGTGGCCCCAGTGATAAATCTGTTGGGAGAAGGATACTTCAAAGCCAGAGGTCGAACTCTGCTCTCACTCGTGTGACTCTCACAACTTGTGTCAATGGAGTTATACCCGGGCAGGAGGCTCAGACCCGCTGTTCTGCTCTCAGAAATGCAGTGAAAGCCAAAGCCAGCCACGACAGGGAAAAATGTCTATTTATCTATGACACGACCTTGCTGAAGTTCCAGGCACAATCGTGCTACACTAAAAAACCTGCCGACATCCCCCAACTTTCCTGCTATTTCTTATGACTAACCAGTCTGCAGTGCACACGCCTGGATTGTGGGGAAGTTCAAGCTCATATACATATTTTTTTTGCATCTGTTTGTGTATTAGAGAGCCACACGGAAGGATGTGCACACGCAAAGGCAGAATTCACAGTTGCTCACCCAATGTTTTTACCTGCCTGTTGCACGCTTTTACTTCTCTCTGTGGTCACGCACGGAAAGTTTTTCTGTCTGTCTGTCTACCAGCACCCCTCTCTCCCCACAGTCATTTTTGAACATCGCCATCACTTTTGACTGAGGAGCGGAGACGTGAAGACACTAAATTTCTCCAAGATTCAGAAAACCCACAGCTGTGTGAGAAGCTGATACTCCAGTACACATGAATTATCACCTGTCACTTAGGTATCTTATCCACAAACATTTTCCAGTGGTACTTAGGAATGTAAAAACCCAAATTACAAGCAGTTTGGGAAATGGGGAAGATTCCCTCCTTAGTTAGCCATTGCATCTGCTGGTCACCCCCATCCATTTAGGACAGGGAGAGCAAAATGCTTAAGGCAAAGCTTTGTGCAACCCAATTACTTAGCTGCAACCCATCTCTTTGGTTTTCTGCCAGGTCGGAGAAGACATCACCATGGCTCCTGCTCTGCTGTCACCTCGTGCTCTCCTCACCCAGGAGGGGCCAAAAACCTCCATCCCCACATCCCCACGCGAGGCCTGGGGCCGCACACGAGCAGGGAGAGCTGCCGCTGAGGCAGAGAGAGGAGAAGGAGCAGCACGAACGTGTCACTGCCTGCCCCGGTGCTCCCAGCGCTCTCTGGCCCTGTTTTAACCTCCATTTCAAGGTATATTTGTTATTCCAGAGGAAACAGCCCGTTGGCTCCGTGAGTTATGATAAGGGGGTGAATGATGGACTTTCAAACTCAGGGCAGCCTGAACCTCCGTGTATTACGGGTTCAGCAAGGAGAACTCTAGTAGCTAAAGGTATAATTCAGTACTGTTGTCAGAAGTCTGTGGGAATTAACTTCAGCAAAGCTCCCATAGCTCCTGGGGGAAGGCTGAGCAGGACCCAAGCCAAGAGACCACCGGAGACTGTTGGGAAGCTTGGCAACAGCCGCAGGACGAGCTGCCCTCCAAGAGAAGTGACCAACAGCCTCCTTCCCTTATGCTGTGCAAGGAAACAGATGGAAATAGCTTTTATATTTTCCTTCAAAGCTAAATACGTCCTAAAAAGCACAGAAGCATTGGTGGCGATTAGCATCACCGAGGGGTTTGGTGGGGTGGCGAGGTCATGCCTTTGGCCCCGCAGCTCCTGGCTGCCCTCCCGCTCCTCCTGGCTGAGCGCCGGGTGCCAAGAAGGTGCAGGGAACTGCAGGCAGCTGCTCTCAGCACACCTCATCCCCAATTTGCATGTACAAACCTGGGGTGTGAAGGCATGCATGTTAGTCATGGGGAAAGTCTGCATAAATAAGGAGAGCAGGTGAAGCACCGCAGCAGGAGGGTGAACGAAACCATTGCTGAGGCTGCAGGCGACAAAGCAAGCAGTGATGGCTCTGAAATAGAGAATACCAATATATTTCTTAAATAAATATGCTAAGATAATAGGCAATGCTGAAACAATGTGCATAACTAATACTTGTTTCTTGAAAATCATTAACCTCTCCAAGCTCTTTACACATGTTAGCAAGGAACCCGCGGAGCCCTGCTGCTCTGCCCTGCGGGAGGCAAACCGAGACGCAGAGAGTGAAGGATCCGGTTTCCAGATGATGGCCCCGAGTTTGGGAGCCCGGTATAAGCCCCTCTAAACCGAAGGGAATGATTTGAAAAAAGGAGGTGAGAATGGGAGGAGGTTTAACGCAGAGTGATAGGAACTGTGCCTCTGTACACACAGCAGGGATGAATTCAGGTGAAGAAAATTCAAAGTGAAGAGGTGAACCTCTCACCTTATTTACTGCTCCCTGCTCAGAGGCAGAAACAATCCCAAGCAGGCAACCAGGAACAGCTGAGGCCTCTCCTAAGCCCTGCAGTTACTAAAGGCATCTCTGGATGTTTTACTTCACCTTTGCCTCTTTCTCTCCTGTTTCCCCTCATTCACAAAAGACGAAGAGTCGTCACTGGTCGCGCGAGGGTTAACGAGTGAAATCTTGCACCTTGCTACAGCGAGGCAGAAACTTATGAGTCTTCATGTTGTCACGAAGGTGTTGCTGAGCTTACGCTGCACGAAATATCCCAGAACTCCTGCAAATTGTGGGATTTAAATTCACAGGCTATAATTACAGAGTCTCCGGCACCCTCCCACACTTTGCAATGCCTCCACAAGCGAGAGCAGCGAATAAAACACCTGTCCCAGGCTCCCGGGGGCTTGCAGGTCCTTGCCCGCAGCCAGGCAGGGCTCGTTCCCTGGCAGGCAGCCGGAGCCATGCGGGCTGACCGCTGCCAGCACAGCCTCCCGCCCGGCGAGCACCGCGGGGTGGGAGACTGAATTATCCCTGGCGCGTTTAGGAAACAACCCCGAAGCGGAGTCGGAGCGCTCACGTTTGCAAACAGGTGCTCACAGCCAGGTTCGTTTGGTGCCATTTTACAGTCAGCTTGATGAGTGGCTTAATCGTGAGGCTGGGAGGGCTTGGAGAAGCAAGAGCATGAAAACAGCTTTCCTGGGGTTGCTTCTGCCTGGGTGAGCTCAGGGAGCATCACAGCTGGGAACCCCGAGTGATGCTCCTGAGGTTCCTTGGGGCTCCCCCAGGTCGACGCCAGCACAGCAGACTTGGTACTATGCAGCTTGGTTGCTGCTGTGTAAATCAGGTGCAAGCGAAAGGGGCGGTTTCAGTGGGGGGATGAGGGAGTGGTTAAACCAATATAAAATGCCCAGTTATCAAAAGTGTTGTCCCAGGGTGCTCTCAGCTGATGTCAGGCCAGTGCTCCTTAAGAGGAAGCCCACCTCCAGACAAGGAGCATCCCCTGTGCCGCTGGCAGGGATCTGGGTGGCAGGCAAAGTCCCAGAGGCTCTGGCGACAGAGCAGAGAGTCCCTCCGAGCTTTACCACGCTGTCTCTGGTTCGCAGCGCGCCTCCACCACAGCCGGGAGCGGGTTCCCTGTGCGGCAGGGTCTCCTCCGGCATGTTGTTGGGAAGCCGGTTGTGAGCTGATGTCATGAGAGGCTCTGCCCGGGCTGGTATGGGCAGGTTTCTGCACAGAGGTGGTTCTCTCTGCCTCCAAGGCACTTTTTGGAGAGCCCTTCCACGGCGTCCTCCCCTCCCTGCGCTCACAGCCGAGCTGCAAGGCGAGGAGAGCTTCCTTCCTCCTCCTCCTCTCTTCAAGTTACGGCAATGCTAACGCCAGAGCCAGCAGAGCTGGCTGGTGGGAGAGAAACTCCCCAGGACCTCGCCGGGCACCATCCGGATCACCTGGGGGAAGGGGGAGCCCAGGGCCACCTGGGGAATGGAGCTACAGCGCTTGCCCAACAAATCCCACCTGCCAGAGGAGGTAGATGTAGAGGTTGGACCTGTTGAGGGTATCCACGGCCACCGGCCAAAAGGCAGCAGCACTGGGGATGGTGGGGCCTTGGGCTGTGTGGAGACTGTGACCCCTACGTCGCGTGGGGTAAGTGCACCCACGCTGAGAAAGCCCCTCAGCTCCTGCTGTCTCTATCCTTATGTGCTTAATTTTTTGGTTTTTATCCTGTGCTGATGTTTATCGCACCCCACGGTGCTATGGGAGGGTATTCCTCATCCTAATGAGTCTGAGAGTTAATATTGTGTCCTCTGGTTTGTGGCAGAAGGTGCGTTTAGTGCAGCATTTGCCAGTCCCTCAATGTGTGTGTTTGCCTTTCCCCCCCTCTGCAGCCCATCCCGCCTGGCCCCGGACTCCTGGCACGAGTCCGTTTGCCCCTCAACCTTCCGCCCATCTCCCCGCTTCTGCCCGCAGCCATCTGCTCTCCTCCTCGTCGGCTGCTTCAGCGACGAGCCGTGGAGCTGCAGGAAGGGCCCCGCACAGCCCCCCCAGCATTGGTCTGCATGAACACCCTCCGCGTCCCAGATGTGGATTGGAGCCTCCTCGGGGAGGGTGAGGGCCCTCCATGGCCTCTCCTCCGGTGGGACACGTGCTGGTTCCTCGGTGTGGCCAGCTGCAGCCCCCAAGCAGCTCCAGCTCGGTCTGGGCTGGCGTGGCCCTGCCTGAGCTTTCCAGGGCTCGTTTGGCTGACTCTGCTCTGCCCGGACTCGGGCTGACATCAAGACCCCAGACACGACTCTCGTTTACTGCTGCCCGTTATCGCTGTAGCTGTTACTTTATTAGATCCTAACAGTTGGTCATCTGCTGTTTCACAGAGGCAACTACCGCTGAATCTGATAAAGTGCACCTGATATTTCTGTAAATAGCTGATGTAAACTTAGCAGACAGTTGTATGACACATGGTGTGGGCAAATTAATAGACACCCCCCCCGTAAATTCAGCGTGTGTCCTATAATCCCACTTCAAGGGCATTTCTTGTGTCAACATCACTAAGGCAGCTACTGTGCTCCCCCGGGAACGCAGCACCGGAGCTTTTCAGGTCGGAGCGATTCCCCTCTCACCACTGCGACCATGGGGCAGCAGCTCCGACCACTGCGAAACGCTCGTGTGAGCTGGAGACAAGGTGTGTGCTCAGATCCTGGGAGGAACTTCCTACTCACCAACCACCAGAACAGCACACATCGTTCCTTAGCCATTTCTTGTGCTGTAACTCACTCGTTTCTTTCTTTGTGCTGCCCAAATCAAAACCGAGCTGCGGTCAGGGCAGCACGAGGCCCCCAGTGACCTCAGTGCTCTGGGAGGTGTTCCCAGCAGAGGGTGGCCCCGACCCTGCTCGGGGTCTTGCCCGAGCACCCTATTGCTCCGCTGTGCTTTCCTGTGGAAATCACGCCCGGCGCGGGGTGTGCTGGAGTGACGGGCAGGATCCCTCCCACGCCAGAGGCTGGACACACTCCCCCTTCAAAACGGCTCATTCCCCCGGCTTCCCATCGGGATCAACGTGTCACGGCTTCTCAGATGAACTATTTCAATGATTATTTTGACCTTGCCCAGATGAAAAAGGAAAAAAAGGGATATGAAAAAGGCAGAAATAGACAGCGTTTCGGTTTTCAGAATCCCCAGACATCTGACTGAGGAACCAAAGCATTTAAAGCAGGACTCAAACCTGTTCATTTTGCTCCGCGTTTCTCACGGGACCGAGACGGCGTTTCTCAAACCGCTCCAAATCGCTGTCACGTCAACCAACGGCTTTCCCGGAGAGCGGCAGGACGCAGCGTCGGGGCAGCCGGAGCCCCGCGCGAGCTGAGGGCCACCCACGGAGCCTCCGCCTGCGTCACGCTCTCTCCGGAGGGCTGAGCCCAGCCGTGGGTGTCCCAGCCGAGGTCCTGCAGGGGCAGCTCTGAGGTCCAAGGCTCTCTGCAAAGCGTCGACGGGGTCCCCTGCTCAGCCCGTGCATCCTCCCCTGTGCTCTGCATCTTCACCCCTCATTTCTCTTTGCTCTCTGGGACCTCCTTCTGTAATCACACGAAACCCTCGTAATCCTGCAGCGCGCACTGCGTTTGCTCCTCGGCACGGTTCCCCCAGTGGATATTTATTTGAAGGGTTTCATTAAATTATCGCGCCGACATCAGTTGGTACACAACGACAAATTAATTTCGTCGGTTTGCATTTTGGCTGACCTAATATTCATTACATTCCAGTCAAGTGGATGCATTTTCTGTTTGATGGTTTGTTCCGTGATAAGATATGTGGTCCAAAGTACTCTACTTGGAAATAGAGGTAATATTTACAGACACTCCACGCAAATACTGCAATTACCTGATTAATTATAGCCCTTATATTTGGCTCTGCAGATTACACTCTTATCCCTCCTTTCTCCCCGTTGCCATATTTGCTATGTAGTAGATGGAAATAGCCTTTGGATCTATATAAACAAAGCAAACCCGGCTGGTTTTAAAGCCTAAACACTACGCGGTCACTCAGAGCCCCTCCGCCCCCCCAGCGCTGCGCTTGCCTGCAGGGGTTTGTTATGGCTGGGACGCGTGGGGCATTCCCAGCGCTGCATTTTAATAACAATCTCAGTCCAGGAGATTGGAAATCGCAGTCTAAACATAGCCCTGAAGAAGGATGAAAGGGGAAGTCAAGAGGGACTTCGAAACAGTGTTAAACACGCAGGAGCGCGGTAACTGCGCTTCGCCTTAACCGCAGAAAACAAGCAAGCTGCAGACCGCGCTCCGGGGACTGGCAGACAGACAGCTGTGTGGGGGAATGTCACCTTTGTGCAGCAATTATCACCCTGGGGTAAAACAGCACTTTAAAAACTCTGAGCAACTGAGCAAAATGCAGCCACCGAAGTCATCCGGGGTGGAGGGTGGCACTCGCCTCCACGGTTCTTCAGCAGGGCAGCCTGGGGCAGAGGTGCCCCTCGTGGCAGCACGAGTTTGACCCCGTGGAGGACACCAAAGCCAAGCAGTAGGATGGAGGTCTGCTCCGAGCAGATGGCCGTTGGAGTGGCATTTGGTACATCACCACTCCAGCAAAACCATGTCACCCAAGAGCCGTAATGGCTCCGATGCAGCAGCTTTCTCCACCCACTTCTCCCTGGTGCAAAGTACAACACCAGGGCAGGGCGGAGGAGAACCATGACCCCGGTCTGGCCACGTTTCAAAAACTGCTGGTGATAGAGCCCCGGCACCTTTGCCCACTCAATGAAGAGGATGTGTGTGATGGGAAACGAAGCTGGAGGACTGGAAACTGCTCCCAGCTTGATGGCCCTGGTGCATGAGTGGGGTTTGCTTAGGAGACCTCAACACGGCAAAGGAAGTGACAGGAAGGAGCATGTGAGCTCCAGCTGGCCCCATCGCCCAGCTCATCCATTTTGTCTTCCTTGTGTAGGATTGGTTCACCCTCCCTCTGCCATTTCACCCTCCCCTTGCCCAGCTGGGGACCGTGCATCATCAACCTCCGCAGTTTCTCACCTGCTTGCAGGTACGACTCTTTCCTGCTACCTCTTCCCACAATCCCTGCCAAGTGCCAGGCGTCCTGCCCCCTGCCAGGAGGTTTCCTGGGAGCTTCCCTTTGTGCTTAAGCACCTTGCAGTCAGGAACCCTACAGCAATGCAGTTTCATTATCTGCATGCCAAATTCATCAATGAGCAGATCTCCAAGGTGAAATAGAAACATGCATTACAAATGAAATGCTCTGTTGCTCTCCTTTGCCTCCTGCCATCACCGGAGATCTTTGCGGTTGGTGTGCAAGACAGCTCTTCCTTACTAATTAACATTTAAAAGTGTTCCTCCCTCACCCTGCCACCATGACATGGGGGCTGCTACAGCCCAGGTTATTCCTTGAAATAATTCATCCCCTGAGAAACACGGGAGGGCTCACCGTAATCCCGCAGACCGGTCCCAAAACGAAACCTGTCCTCCTGCGTCCGATGCAAAGACCGGCTCAGGACGTTAACTAGAGTTAATTCTTAGAAAACATCTTTCCAAACAGCGTGCATCTGATTTTACAAGCAGGATTTTGTTTTTCACATCAGTAAATAGTTGGAGCAAAGAAAACACTCCATTGTGTGTGTCATGTGTGAAAAATCACTGAATATACCCACGCTTCCAGTTTCCTGTTGAAATCCCACCCTTTCTTGGCACAGATCATAAGGAGCTGAAGAGGGATATTGTCCTTTACTTTGCATATTTGCGGTGCTTAGTACAACAAGAGCCTAATTCCTCATAGATTTTCTCTTGTCCTGCAAAACTCATAAAAGAAAATCCACCTACATCTGCAGTTTCCCATACAGGAGCAGCGTAACTTGGGGGCCAAAGTGACTCGCGGAGTTCCTGTTTGCACAGGCTTGTGCCGCAGCTGTCGTCTCAGGGCGTGCATTGCAGAAGTGGTCTCGTGCCCCCCTGTGCATCAACGTCAGGGGTATGTTAGCCCTGTCCCCATCCCGGCATCAAACCTGCAAAATTCGGGAAATCCCATTCCCTCTGGCTCACCTTCCATGTCCTCAGGGTTTCAAACCGTGATGAGAGATGCTCCCATTCTCTCCTCCTGTGGACCTCTGAGGCAGCAACCAACTCTGGAAGTCTTAACAGTTTTGCTCCCGCCTCTTTCTTTTCCTTCAAGTGATATTTCCACTGCCAGATGGGAAAGAGATTGGTTTCAGTGTAACCCAACCGTTACCCTGCAAACGCTCCTGCCACAGAGCCTGGCTGCACTCAGGCTTTCTGCAAACCCTTCTTTGGCTTTTATTAGCAGTCACCAGTGGGTTTTGTACTCAGACCTGTGTTTCACATAGTCAGGGGGAAAAAGCAAAAGAATGCATCTGCTCAGCAGCGGGTCAGGCTTGGAAGGTGCAGGAGAATTATTAAATCAATGGCTGTTAACCTCCCTGGTCTAAACCAGCAGTTCCTAAACTCTTTTTGCCCAGGGACTACTGATGTGACAGCAGCAGCGTTCCGGGGCTCACTGCAGCCACACGTCTCCATTGATTTGCCGCCGGCCGCGGCGTGGGGCTTTGCAGGCAGGACCATGTACCGCTCTGAAGGAGTCTCTGCCACAGTGTGGGCCAAAGGTAGGTAACAGTCACCTCAGACACAGGGCTGGAAAGCAAGCCTTTCTTACACTTGGTTTTTATATTTTTTAGTCTGGTTATTGGTCTTGCAGTGCTAACCTACAGCAAGATCACCCTTGAAGGCCATTGGAAATGGTCTCATAAATAGAACGTGACCATCTGGGAATGTCCATCCGGCTCCGCTCAGGCGCAGCAAGTCCCACGGCCACTTTCATGGGACACGTTGCTTGGGCCAACGGCCCTTTCTGAGAAGCAGGATGAATTACCCATTGCAAAGCATCGCACAAGCCTGCTTACAGTGAGTCCTAATACCTCAGCACAACACTAAACTGTGCTTCGGAGATGGTCAGGCTTTTCTGCTCTTCCACCCACACACACCTGTCAGCAGCAGGTTTCCACCCTGCAAGCTGGGCACCTACCAAATCCGTGTGAAATCCCACTGGGATTACTGCAACCACCTTTAATCCCGCTCCCTTTGCTCGCTCCCTCCATCTTTCCCACACCAGTTTGAGCCTGCGAACTGTGGGTGCCAGCTGTGGGGAACGCCGCCCTGTTTGCCCTACCTGTAGGTAGGGGCAGTGGTGGGGATGAAGCTGCCGGGGCCCGGGGCCGCAGAGCAGCGCTGTGTTGTTCTGCTGAGCGGATCCCGCCGGATAAGGACCAGGAATAGTGCTGGGGCTGTGGTAAAACCTCTTCTCCGCTTCGATGCTGCTGGGTGCGTGGTTGGAAATTGAGGAGCGGGGAGCGCGGTGTCTTGCTTTTTTGCTAATGCGTGAAGACCTGGCTCCAACACCGTCAACAGCAGCAAACACCAGGTTGCTTTGCAGCACAAAGTACCAGCAGACACCAGCACGATCTGCTCGGTGAGACTGGGGAGCAGGAGATGTGTGACTGAAGAGCTCCCTTCGTAGGAAGGTGTCTTTGTTGGATTATAATTTCAAAACTGCTATTAAGGGAGGGTTTTTTTTCAATATAGTCCATGATCTCAAGCATTTAAATGATGTGGTTTTAGTTCAGAGGAGTACAGAAGTGTTTCAAAATGGGTCTTGCTTCTCCAGGGCGTCTTTGTCAATGTGTAACGCCATGAGCTTTCCTCCCCAGTTTTGCCAGTTGTCACTGGCATTTGTTAGTGGGCAGTCATGGCTTGTCTCTAGTACTCTGAACACTTAACAAAAGTAATGCTTATGTGTTCTTTAAGGTTTTTTTAATTCAAGCAGCTCTGCAAATTTTCTGCTAGCCCAATATTTGGATATGTAATGTAACATTTTCTATCTCTGCTCATTTTTTATGGAGCCACTTCTTTCGCCTGAAATAGTATCTTTCTTATTTTACCCGCTGTACAAAGGCCTCAGGGGACACCCACTGATAAGAAAGAAGCCGGGATACAGTCCAAGCCACAATGTCCCCTCTGTTTCTCTGTCTAGCTTGCCTGTCTATTCATTTCTGGAGTGCTCATCACTTTTGCATCTGCATGTGCTGTACAAGAACAAAAATCTGGAATCTCCCACCAGGAGCTGCCTCTGGCTGCTCCTCAGCGCACCAGGGAGTCGGGTTTAATCCAAGCTAGCCGCACCTGTAAAGGTCTTCTTCATGATCTAAGATGCAAAGAGCCAAGCCTTGACCATTGCTTGTATCTCTGGGAATGTAAGCCTTGGAGAAAGAATCGCAGTTTTGGGAGCAGACGATGACAGAACAGTAAATTACATAATCTCCCGTAAACGGAGCCCATTCCTAGCCCAATTACCCATCCCAGCAGCCCCATGCAGTTGATTGCAGGATTATATAAAGGGCTTTTCATTAGTCAGAGAGCCACAAAGAGAGCTCTTTCCAAGTCCTCCTTAGGATTACTTAACTATCACTCTGGACAAGACCGGCAGAGCATTATGCGGATGTGTCAGAATAACATCCACCGTCCCTTCCTCAGGCACGTCCACTCCATTCAGGCACCTTCCCACAGCGGGGTAGCGGGAGACGGGCGGTGTGTCTCCCGCGCGGGACAGGGTTGCCCACGTGCCGTGCCCTGAGGAGGAGGGAGGTCTGCTGCGCCTCTGCCAGGGCAAGACAGCGGCTTGGAGCACCCAGCTGCCACGGCCCTGAAATGCTGACTTGGGCTGAGCAAGGCCAGTGGAAACCCACCCCACACCCAAGGACGGTCCCACAAGCATGACTGAGTTGGTGGAGCGCCTGTACTGTCACAGCTGAACAACTGAGGCTGCAGCAGGTAGCAGATATCCTTCCCTTTCTCCTGCAAACCAGTGACGGACAGGCTTTTCCAATTTCCTCCGACCCGGTACAGAGAATAGAGACTCAGAGCACTTGTGACAGCAGAGCTGTAATCACGACGTTGCCACCACGCCGGAGAATGTGGCCAAGGAAACAGGTCCTAATCGCGTCCTGATCACTGCCTGGTGACGTGACCTTAGAGAAGTTGCCTAATATAGCTCGTTCACGTTTCCCTCTCTCTGCGGTGGAGATAATAACAGTTCACGGGTGTCGCAGAACTTCATTCATTCACATTTGTTTCTGGTATCTCGGATTATCAAAGAGCAGTCAGGAGGAAGACTGGCAAAGAACAAGCTCCTATTCACTTACCAGTTAGAAACAGTAACCTATTTCAGATTAAAAAAGAAGAAAAAAAATAATTCCGAGAGTCGTCGTTCCTTGGCTTTTACTGCTGCTCGTTTTAAAACCTCCCCCAGCCTCCACCCTGCGATCGCCTGGATGAAATGTTGACCATTTCACAGCGCACCAAATTGGTGTCTTCCCTCCCCTGGCAGGAATGACAATGCAAACAAAAATAGATAATGCATTTAAAAAATCTACAGTGGATCGTCATGGCGATAAATAATTGTAGCATGTTGCCATAGTAACTCTAGCTGTAATAAAGAGAGGCCTATCTGCAGCTTAGCTAAATTTAGTTGTTCCAAACTATTAAAAATATTTTCAAATACTCTGGTAACTCTTTTTAACGTTTCCTAGGATTGGAAAAAAGAATTAGTCTTCATTCATGGTTTTGTGTTGTCTACATATTCCAAATACACTTCATCACTAAAATAATCAATGCCACCCGATTTACAAGTCGTTAGCTGAGGAAATTGCTGAGGATTTTTCCGTTCTCAACCCCATTGAGCCTTTTCACTGGAAGTGCAAAATCTGCCCAGAGGAGATTTCCATTCTGTCAGGCCTGGTGGGAACACAGCCTGGAGCCCAGGATCGGGCCCCCAGCACGTGCTGGTGGGTTCTGGGGAGTTGAGGGGGGCTGGCTGCCGGAAAGGGCTGGCGTATGAGGGCTTTTGTGGACGGAAGGGATTTGGGGGGGCTGAGCTGGCCCTCAGTGAGAGCGGTTAGCATGAGAGGACTGTGCAAAACTCATGGGGTATCTCCAGTCTCAAACTGGGCTGTGTGTCACTTTCTCAGTTACCTGTCTGCTTTAAAACAAAGCCACATCTGATGAGATTTAAACACTGCTTGGATGTCCCAAATCCCTCCCTGCCTCCCTCAGCTCGCTGCCTGTTTGAACAGGCAGCTGCGTCCTGCCGGGAAGCCTTCTCTCAGCCAACGGGCGGTATTTTTCTGGAAGGAAGCCTTAACTCCCGCAATTCCTGATTTTGTTCAGATTTGGACCCAAGACCCAAGAAGGTCTCTTTTAGCTACGTCTCACTGGCAGGAGGAATGAAAACACACTGCGGGGGATATTAATTTTCTTAATTTTCTTGGTAGTGCTACCTACAGGCTGCAAGATCCCAAGTGACCCCTCGGCGCACGCGCCGTGTGCCCTCAGCTAAGCACGAGCCCGTTGCTTCTGATCCTCCCCAGTGGAAAGGAGCTTCGTCGTTTGTCTCTAGAGACAGGGCTTCGAGATCGCCGGTTCTCAAAAAGCACTTACTGGCTGTCTGATCTTGAAACCTTGGCTTCACATTTCTCAGCTTATCTGGCTCTACGACAACAAAACTTGAGGAATTGGAGATTTTCATGTGAACACTCGATAACAGCCTCTGTGGCTTTCCGAAAAGCAATCGGCAAAACCAGATGTGTCTGGGAACGATGCTCTTCCCCTCCGGGACCCTTTGCTGGAGTTTTTCGCAGGGTCACGCGGCTGGAGTTACCAGCGCTTGCTTCACTCCCGCGCTGGAAGGGTGGTTTCCACCTGCACTAACGTAGGTTTTTCCTGTAGAGCGTGAATTTCCACCTCTTGTCCAAGCCGCGTGCAGAGCAGCAGGGGAACCTGTGCCACGGCCTGGGCTGCATCCCATCGGTGGGTTGGCAGCAGCAGATCTACCTCATCATGGTGGGACCTCTGGGGTTTCCCGGGATGTCTTTCTGTCCACCCCAGGGAGAGCAGGATCAGCCTCTGCTGCCTTGCCTAAAACTTCTAAGGCAGGCAGGCGAAACGACACACTTGTAATAAACCCAAGTTGCAAAATAATTTACTGAACACTTTCTCACAGCTATTTATTTTGCTATCAGCCTGTGACACCGTCTTAATGGCACGATGAATTATAGCTGCTGGAGGACGGGGTAACGTGTTAATAGCCCTCTTCCACAAGCAAAGCTATGTTTCTAAAAGGCACTTTTTAGCTAGTATAATGTTCTGTGCCTGAAAAGAAACAAAAGCAAGTTGTTTTATTGTTTTCTCATTGAAAAGAGACTGCAGCTGATGGCTCACAAACAACATGGCATAAAACCAGAATGTACAGCTCCGTAGGCATAAAATACCCAAACTCCAAATAACCACAGGATTTAGGGGAAAAGAAACTATTCCCTTCTCACTGCGATGCAAAACCAGAGGAAAGCATTTGGAGTGCTCTTTAACACATCAGTGCCTGTAATTACGGAAGTTTGACTCTCTACATGCCCTAAAAATCTATTGAAGTCAAGGAGAGGGCAGGAAAGGCAGCTGTGAGCCCGGCGCAGGGAGGAGGGCCGAGCGATTGCAGCGCTGAACGCAGCCTCAGAGCTCTGCTCAACCTCCGGCTTGGACTTTTGGTCAGACCTTGGGGAAAATCACCTGCAAATGTTCTGCTGCTGCTGTTTCCAAATGGCAAAACAAGCCTAATGCGTTCGCCTCTCGCCCTTTGATCTGACTGGGAAGCTCTTCGCAGCACAGGACCGTGTTTTGCTGGTGCATTTGCTCAGCACCCAGCGTCGCGGCTCAAACTTCAGCCGAGCCTTGAACACGCCATGAAGGTACAACGAACAACAGCTCTCTGGTTTCCTTTCAGACAGCAGACTTTCCTTTAGCAGACAGCAGCATTGCTCTACCTAGCAGGCTCCTGCTTACCTACAGCTCCAAACAGCCACGTGCTCCGGTGTGATCAACGGGGGCATGTTCCGAGTGCTTGCTTGAAGCTTCCCACTGACAAATAGCAAAATTTACCATTGCACTGGACGGTCCTGGCTTTTGAGCCTTCACTCCTGGGCAGATGTTGCCTGTTCTGTGTGCCCACAGCCCCGGGTGAGCTCCCTGGCAGCGGCGGCTGCATCCTTCCCAGCACGAGCTTTGTGTTATCGCTTCTCCCTGTTTTTCTTCCCGTGCTCGCTCGTCCCAGCTGGTGACATCCCACCCTCCCCGCGGTGCTGGCAGGAGCTCCCGGGGCTGGACCACAAAACCCCGAAGCGGCTGCCAGTGAGGAGAAAGGGATGCAGTGCCTTTTCCTTGGGACAGCTTCGGGTTTTAGGAAGAAACCAGAACGTGGCACAAGGATGTAAAGGCTCTGCCCTGGCCAGGGCAGGAAAATCTGTTATTGTGGGAATTGTTGAGGATGATACAATGAAAACCACCTGCAATGTGGGCGAGACAAAGGCTTGCGGCTGCCTCTCGCTCAGCCTCTGCGCAGCAGGATTCCCAACGCCCTCATTTACATTGAAAACTATGAAAAAGAGAGCAGAATCCTGCCTCTTTCATGGTCTGTCGTGAACTGATATTTTGGATACCGGGTCTAAATTAAGTTTCAAAAATAGACCAGTGGTCTATTTTTTTTTTTCTTGTTATAAACAGAAATTATTATCTCATGGAAACATTTAACCTCAAATGGAACCTCATCTAATTTTTGCTGTGTTTATTATAGCCTGTGAAATATGAAAGAGCATCACCGATATAACTCTATATGATTATTGAGCTGTGATGGGCCAGCTGGAAAAGACTCAGCTGTTTGGATAAAGAACTGAAAGTTCTGATACTGTGCTGATCTTTATTTGAATGATCCAAACCTCTGAGGCAGACAATATTGGCTCAGAAGGCTTGGGAATTGTCTTTTCTCATTGAGTTTTATTGTTTCTGACCCTCGTCATGGCTGCAATGAGGAAACGCAGGAGTCAATGGGACAGATGCATATCAGATTGAACAGTTACTATTTTACCTGAAAAAAAAGTTAATTAAAACCCATTAGTTTTACAGTTTTATATGTTTTTTTTTCAGATTATTAAAAATGTGTGTAATGCAGAATGTTAGTATTACTTTTTCCCATTTTGATGCAAGCCTAAATAAGATATGCAACTATACAACATACAACTCCCACAGTAAAATAAATACAATATATAATAAATATATGTAATATATGTAACAAAGCTGTCATGGGAAAATTTTGACTGATTCTACAGAAAGGTAGGATTTTGTTTTAATTTAATTTGAGCTAGTAGTTTTGTGATCACAAATTTAAAATCAATATAACAGTTTAAGGAAATCTTACCAATCCTGCAAACAGTTCCTGACAGCCACTGTGATTTACTCAGGTTGAGGAATTCAAGGATTATCTTCTTGGCTCTGAGTCTGTGCAGCTACTGGCATCACATTTCATAGCTGGGTTTTCCAGACATTATTCGAAGAATCCTAACGATGGCTGTTACTGCCATATAAGGACCGTACACAGGTATTAGAAAGGAAGTTTTAAAGTCTCCTCACTTACATATACAACTCAATTTATGCAATTAAAAAACAGATGCTAATAAATCTGTACAAGCTAAGTCTACCAAATCTTCCTTTTTTTTTTGAAGGGGCACAGGCTTACGCTTTGTCACAGGATCACCTTCTTGCCGCCATGAGAGCCATGACTGCGCTTTAACAACTGGTATTTTGGTTACTCCTTCTAAAACATGTTCATAATAACTCAGATTTTTTTATTACAGCTCTGGTTACTGGTTACCCATGTGATGGATACAGAGGACCAGAATTCGTTCTTCTTAAGAACTAGGGCCAGAATTTGTTCTTCTTAAAAAATATTTGCTGCCATTGAATTCACTGGCATTGGATATTGTGGAAAGCAAGTAACCTGGACATCTTTTCTTATACATGAAAACTAGGGTGAAAAATAGGAGTTGGAAATCCAAGCCCAGGAAAGTCTTTTACACATACTGAAATCTGAAGAAGTTCCCAAAAAGGAGGTTTAAACTGTGTTAACTCCACGGCCTCCAAGCCCCCACCTCCAACAGCCCACACAGCATCAGGGTAAGTGTCTCCACCACCACTGTGGAGGGTGAAAATGCATCAGGGGTGGAGGCTGGTTGGACATGTGGAGGCTGAACATAGCGGGAAGCTCTGGGCTTTGAAAAGAAAAAGGGTACAAGTTCAAGGGAGTTAAAGATTGTCGGAGGAAATCAGTTTTACAAGTTGGATTCCTGTTAAGAAAACAGATACATTTCTAAAGCACTCACCCTCTTGATTTCCTCTCCATGATTTTACAGAAATACTAGTCCAGTGGATGCAATAGAGTTACACCTGATTTACTCTTGTAGTACTGGGGTGGAAATCAGATCTGTCTCAAAGCACAGCCGGATGCCCATTTTCAGATAAATTCCTGATACACTCAATGGAAAATGTACTTTGTGAACAGTTCAGGTACGGGATCGTTTTTTACAAACCCTCTGCAGAAGTCTGTTGGAAAATGTAATATGTTTAATTCCACTTACTGGCTATTCCCTAAAAATCCTAAATTGGAAAAATCCATTCTTTTTCTAGAGGAAACAAAGAAAAAACTAAAATATTCTGTTAGTCTGAAAAAAAAGAATTATCTGTACAGTTCTCTGGTCAATTGACTGGTGCATCGTTTGTAAAGTTGTTTATAGCAATTGATGGTAGTCTACGTAAGTCTTCCACTAAATCTGTGCTTAAAAATTATTTAATTTTAAAATGAAGGATTAAAATAGTTGCTGAGGAACTAGTTACAATTAGCAGCTCTTCGTGAAATGGAGAGACAAGAATTTCTATTGAAAATGGCAAAATTATTCTGAATAATAAATCAAATGTTGCAAATACAAGGCCAATTCTACTGTTCTCTTTCCACTAGAATTTTCATACTTTTACATATGATACTTTTAGGGTAGAAATAATGTTATTTAATTTCAGCAATGCAATTAAAAAAGTTTAATTTCGTTTGTGGGCAAGGTCTTTTAATATGGAAATAACGAAATAAAATTCTGGGGTTTTCTTTCAAACAAGAAAATTAAATAGATGAATAATCCAAAGTGCATCTGAGAGCTACATATGATGAAAACAGAGATAATTCTGTGGGACATCCTTATTATTAGTTATTTAATAATTTTATTACTTTTTAGGAGTCCAGCATTTAATTGTTGAGTGGTATATTCTCTGCTTAGATAAACAGAGATTAATTTACATTCTGCAATAAAATGTTATCTAGTATCTCGGGGGTTTTTATTGTCTATTCAAAACCACCCAGAAATGAGAAATCGTTCAGTGCCTTGTGTTCATTTATTTAACAAAGCATAGAATTTAAAATATATGCAGGGGCTGAATTCTCTTTGTAAGTTCCCAGATACCAATACTCATGATTTCTTTGAAGTAATTAAAAATAATGTTACCATTAAGCCATTTAGATGCCAGCATCTCCCTGTGGGTGAAATCATTCGGTGCCTGTGGGGCATCGTGGGGAGGGGAGCAGTCTGTCGAGGTGACACTGACCCCTGGTTTCTTGGGGGAGTCTCCAATGCCTTTCTCCTCTTGGTGTCTTGAGTCTTCATTGCAGTAGTCTCTTTCTTGTAGCATCACCGCCAGCACAGCACAGATGCTCCTTTGGGTGCTCCTGCAAAGCGGAGGTGGAGTGGAGGGACTCTGCGGGTGCTCCTGTCCCTGTGGCTGGTGGGAGGGTGGCTGTGGCTGGTGGCTCTCAGCGACGCCACGCTCCATGCAGGGGAACTCGAGAGGATCAGAAAGTTGGTCCTCAGCTCTGTGAGCAAGGAGCGTGGTGGTGTTGCCACGTGGGAGGTGCGTGTTTCACCCTCTCTCTAGAGGTGCCATCACTGTGGTATCGGGGCATTAAAAAAGCCTGCAAAGAAATCACAGAATCACAGAATCGCAGAATGGTGAGGGCTGGAAGGGACTTCTAGGGATCATCTAGTCCAACCACCCTGCCGAAGCAGGGTCACCCAGAG
>Ga0181612_150349_pt1 | contig 19853 bp, 9 predicted proteins | sample HoacroProtozoa21_FD_119630 | JGI IMG/M metagenome (GOLD analysis project Ga0181612, IMG submission 119630) | Hoatzin crop microbial communities from Cojedes, Venezuel. Combined Assembly of Gp0051906, Gp0051904, Gp0051908 | reverse complement strand
TTAACAGCAGGGGAGGATATGAGCCTGGGGTAACATATACTCATAAAGATGTCCATGGAAGACAGAGCAGACAAAGACAAAGCTTTAAGCCTATAACAAGAGCAGAAATTATAGCTTTTCTAGATACCCTACACATAAAATAGATGACAACTGAGTTGTTTCGAAAAAGCCGAAAGTCTGTGGCAGGGTTCTAGTTTTATTGAGTCAAAATCGCCATGAACAGAGAGTTGTCTACAGAAAAGGAGATAATTTCCCAGAGATTTTCCTTAGATACAACACTTTTATATAGAGACATCAAATATATACTGGCTTGTACTGAATGTAAAAGGGAGGAGAGATCCAATCAGACGTCCGCAAGAACTAGGAGTTTTTCCATCTTCTCGGACTCAGAGCTTTTCATAAAACTGGTTCAGTGCTCAGTCTCTCACATATTTACTCATCTGGCAGACTAGTTTCCCCAGAACACTATTTCAATTCAACAACGCTTGCACAGCAGAGACAAAGGCTGGTAAACAGGGAACGACGGATGTTCGCTACTGTAAGACTGTGTGAGAATGGAACAGCGAACACCTCATCCAGACTTCTTGAAAACAAATAGAAGAATATAAAAATATTCATTACCAACTAAGAAAGAAGGCAGCATCGAAAAACAAATGAGAGTTAAAGAAAGCCTGGGAGAGCAGTCTGAAGACAGAGCTGATGTGGAACCAGGGATGGGTATATCTGAACTTGTTCTACCACACAGGGATGCCTTCTCTCCAAAGGAAAAAGCAGTGTGTTAATCTCTGTATCACACAGGAGGCAGAAGTCAAAAATAGTTTGCGGCTCCTGAGAGCAGAGCATGGGCCTGAAGGCATTGCTGCTGCCTCTGCTAAGTGAAACTTAAATAACATCCTCTTATTCCATTACTGTGGTGTGTTTCCTGTATTGGTTTATGTTATTTTAAATAACTACCCCCAGTGGGTCTCTCAGCAGGCTGGTCCGTGGACCAAGACATTTCACTAACAGCCGTTTCCTTCTTCTTTGTTTTCCAAATATAATCATATTGCATGAAGTTATAGCTCCTCGTGTAACTTCAAAGAATTTCTGTCAACAGCTCAGCAGTGGGTAGGGGTGAACTGGATAATATACAAGTCCCTCTCCAAATTTCTTCCTTGACAGTGATCGATACCCAAGACTGGAGGCAGGAAAAGAGAAGACCTTGAAGCTTTCTGAAGCTCTTTTGTATGAACTGAAGATCCTAGATCCTAGATCCCAGTCCACCTCACTGTCTGTACTTCACCAGTTCATCTGTGAGAATGTTACAGGAAACAGTGTCAAAGACTGTTCTCCTGAAATCCATGGTTGTGAGCCTGCTATTTTTCTCCTCATGATCCTAAACTCCATCATCCTATGGTCACGGCAGCCAAGGCTGCCCTCGACTTTCACATCCCTGACCAGTTCCTCCTCGTTAAAACGTCAGGTCCAGGCAGACCATGTCTGCACAATGGCACCTGTGTCTGGAAGCTTTCACCAATGTACTCCAGAAACCTACTGAACTGCTTGTGCCCTGCTCTGCTGTTCCTTCAGCAGTTTTTTGGGTGGTTACAGTGCCCCATGAGGACCAGTCTCTGTCCATGTGAGGCTTCTTCCAGTCATCTGAAGAAGGTCTCCTCTACTCCCAGAACAGGCAGTGTGTAGGGGAACTTCTAGCACAGTGTTGCCTGTGTTGGTCTGCCCTCTAAATCTGACCCATCAGCACCTAGTTGACTCATCATAAGTTGAAGTTTACATCTTTCTGTCTAAATCTTTTGCACTACTTAAGGATTTGTTTAATGTTTGGTATTAAAATAAGAGAATGACAAAATGCTCTGGTTTATCTTCTCTGTTTAGCTACACTCCGCTGCTTCCTAACTGTGCTTACAGGGACCATGCTTCACCTACATCAGCTTCAAATGTAACATAAAAATAAAAATAGAAAAGGCTGTATTAAGAAAACACTACTAATATAGTTAGTAAGGAGTCACAGCTGGAAATGTTTGTTGACCATTGATATTCTGGAGTCTCCCTGCTCCTACTAAACTTCCTTCCTTTCTCCCAGGGCCATTCACTGTGAAATCAGCACGTTTTATATTTGCATTTCTATAGCCAAAAGCATGCTCATGAACTTCTTTATTTCCCTTTGCTTTGGGAAATTCTGCAAATAAAGTGTTGTTTTAACAGTTTGCATGAAAACATAGCAGTGACTAAGATCCATTACACTCCATTTCAAGCCCAGACACCTAGAGAATTAGCTAAATGTGCACAATTTACCTCCTACATAAATGAAGATTATGGTTAACTCTGTTGAAGTCAATGCAGTTAAGTCAGTGTAAGGTAAGATAAATTGGAATAAAGCCTAAAGAATTCATTTTAAAATGTAGGAAATACATAAAATCGAAGTAAACAGACCATCGGCTTTCCACTGGAGAGCACTCAAACAACCACCTACATGAATAAAAAGGGGAGTAGGAGTGTGTTGGTTATTATTCATATCATTAGGATGTGGTCTAAAGTAAATGCTTTTTTTATATATGAAAAGTTAAATATTAAAAATACATATCAGCAAGTTACGTAATTTTAATTACATAATTGAAAATTAAGGTTACACAACTGCCACTTTTCCTGTAGATAAATCTCACGGGACACAGAAGCTGAATACTACAGAATGTAAAGTTGCCGTTAAGGCTATAATTTCAATAATTGATATCCTAAAGGTTGCAAAAAGATCAGAGGTTTATCTGAAACAAGAGACTGCTGGACCTTGCTTACCTTTTCTGAGGTGTTTTCACCTGAACAAACTAAACTGAACAAAAGGAGTCACTTCTTTCTTAGATATCAGTGTACATGAAAAAGCCTTGGATGAGCCCTAAAAGTCTCGTACTGCCCACAGAGAGCAGAATTGGTAGGATGCAGTGGGAAGGGCTGAAGGAGAGAAAGGTGGGGATGAACTGAGGTTAACAGATGAGCTCAGGGAGCAGCGTCTGGACAGTGCTGAAGTGGAGGTGGTAAAACGTGACAAGCGTGGCCTGCGACCGGTGCAATTAAAAAAGATGAAAAAGTGCTGAAAAAAGAATCAGGCATTAATTTAGGAAGCTTGACTACGAAGTGAACATACTCTGAGCTAGGAATGAAACTGCTCCTGTGGTTAATAGAAAACACTGTAAATCTTATTAAGTGGGAAGTCTGAAGAGGCTTTTCTCTCGTTTTGTACCTGAGAGTCTGAAAATCATTGTGTTATTAGATTAGTTTACTGAAAGGTAGTCATTCAATATCCCAATCTTATCCATGGGGGAAAAAAAATGTTGAAAAAAGAAGATTTATAAAAACCACCGATGCCAGGGTCTGTAATTGGAGAAAAAGGATGGTTTAGCCCAGAGTTCGGCAAATAAATGCTAGCCCAGGGAACTCAGATATTGAGTTCAATGGGGATTATAAAACTTAAGAAAAAGCAATACTAGTCAGCCATAGCTCAGTTTCTTCCAGCACTGAGACAAGAAGTAGTTGCAAGTGCTGGCTGCCATTGTTAGTCCTTGCTGTACGCTTTCTGTCTGCCCTTAATCATAGAAGAGGCGTAAACGTTCATACCTAAAATCAGTTCTCACGCCTTGGTCCAGGTGGGACTGAGCAGCTGCACGAAAAGAATTGAATCAAGAAGGCAGTTCACAGTTTCAAGATTTAGTGACCTTACTGCAGTCAAGGACTTGGGAGACCTAGGCTTCATTCCCCGCTCTGCCAGAGTACTCCTGCACACCTTGAGGCATGCTATGAATTCTCTCCCCTTGCTTCTCAGCTGCACAGCAGAGATAAAGGCTTCTCCCTAATTTAGAAGAGTGCTGTCAGCCAAAAAATTGGGGGTGCTCAGACATATCCACACTCTAAAAAGGTCAAATCTTAAAATTAAAAATTCAGGAAAGGACTTGTAGTCAAAACAATGCTTAAGCACAAGCTAAACTTACAGGTTTATTTAAACCACGATGGAATAATAAAAATTTAAGGACACTATCATTTCAGCACATTCTCATGCACTGTCCTAAACACAGAAAAACTTCTTGAATGCAGCCAAAGCATGCTCATTAATTTGTGAAGACGCACAGTTGTCAAAAGAAAAATTAGTTGAAAAGAGTCCAGGAACTGAACTTCCAAACTAGTCCAATTTAGTTAGCACTGCAGAAATAGGAACCTACCAGAGGGTAAAAATGATTTTTGATTTCATACAATTTTGGTACCAAAAGTCACATTGTTCTCTAAACTATAAATCAATTTATCACCTCAATGTAATGCAAGCTATCTAAGTATTTCGTACTTAAAGCAAACCAAGCATAGTCTCAACTACTGTCACTCACTTGGATGAAACAGAAAAAAAGATCATACACTTCGATTAAGTTTTCTAAACCATCAACGTATCATAATCAGTCTACTTTTTCTTCAGTTGCTGAAGGATAGCCTCAGCAAACAGATATAGAAATGGACAGACAGTTAAACATTTTTCTATCTGCTCTTCACTGATGATATTTAATCTTCTACGCTACCTGCCAGACATGAAGGTATTAGAAAGCTTCGTGTCCGTCACTTTTTAATCATATGCCTGTTGGACTTCTAACCTCTTGTAGTGAAAAAAAAAGAAAAAAAAAAGAAAAAATTCATTGAATTTATCATAGCAGTATTTCAGAGGTCTTTTTGGCTATTTCCTGCATAACAGCAAATATTCAGTGCCAGGTTGTTTGTCTGATAGCCTCCATATCTTAACAGTTGGTTTATTCTTTTCAATGTTATGCTTTGCTTTTGGTTAGCAGTGTTGTTTCTAAAGCTCTCGATAGCATCGCACATGAACAAAATGGGGAAAGGCATATGGACTTTCAATGATAAGCTAGCAAAGACGACTTCACCAAATCATTGGGCTGCTTGAATATGCAGGGTTCACAGATATTTTAACTGAGTAGAAGCTCTGCCCAATATCCTACAAGCAGGTAATACCTACATGTAACATTTTACACTACATTTACAGTACAGTATTTTTAGTTGACTGCAGAGTATGCCAGTTCAAAAGCAGGGTGTCTGCAACAGTCTCCGTGGGGTTTTCTCATCAGTACAAGCCACTGATAAAGTCAGCAGGCACCTCTGTGTTCCCGTTTACAATGCTACATGGTTGGCACCTGCTAAAGAAGCTCCTGTAGCATCAGGACACGAACAATGCTGTATTTCTAGTATTTAAACATTAAACTTCCTTCTTTATCTACATACAAAATGGGAAAAAAAAGGCCAGTCTGTAGTCCTCTTCTGGTAATAACACCCTTTTTGAACAAAAGTAATATATTCTTAGTTGAGAAGTAGTAACAACTTTTGTTGTCTCAAATTTTTCAAGTTCCTCTTATTTCTCATTACCCAGTCTTAGATGATATTATACTTCTTGTGATTGATACAACTTCATAGGTTTTCTTCCAGCTCTGGTGAATTACTGACACAGATGAAAAATTTCTCCATACCATTGATGTCACAGGTACTTGATTACAATTATTATTACATTTTAAAGAAGGCACGATAAGCTGTTGGACAACAAATCCGTACACTGCATAACTTCATGTTGTAGAAAACATTGAGGATTTATTCTGATTGCTTTCTATGTGTTGTAAGAGGCCAGTTTTCCTCTGCTGTGTCATTCTCACTAGCTAAGGCAACAGGTTCTTCCATTATTAACAAAAGGTCTGAATCACTTGAATGGACTTGAATAGTCAGCACCGCCACAAAAGAGATTATGAGGAGATCCATCCTGTTTCTGTTCCTAAAACACAGGACTTCTAAGAATTTTTTCCAGAGATAAGTACCACAGTTACGAAATTAGTTTTATAATACTAACTTGGGACAAGTGGGAAACCTTCTGGTATACCCTAAAAAATATATCTTTGAATCAAGAATAGTAATGTCCTGGTAACGGCAGCTCGAGAACGTTTTCCCACATGAATCTCAAAAATTACTAGTCTTCCTTCAGCTGTCATTTATGTCTTTGTAGTACCTATGTTGCATTCTTTATTATGTTTATCTTCCTTGTAGACATTGATGGAGAGCATAACTATTTAAGGCATAAAATGAGGAGTTGTTATCCTCCAAGATCAATCACAAAGTAGAGGAAAACTTGCAGAGGGGGGGAGGGGAAGTGCCATGCTTGTACATGCACTGAGCAAAACCAAAATAAAACAACAACATGCCATGACCTGATCATTCATAATACACTTTGGTTTTTTTCCTGTGGCGATGCTAAGGCACCTCTCACCGTGGTAGCTACGTGCCAAGACAAACATCACCAAGTCATGTTGAACAAGAAATAATTTTGGTTCCAGTGATCAGTTCTGCCCATTTGCCTCATCTCACTGAACTCCTGATTTCCTTATAAGCCTTTGCAACTTGAAAAGGTCACAGAGAAAAACTGCTGCCTTGTACAGATGCAACAGTTTTTAACAACCTTGGATCCCTTTTTGGCCCCAGTGGTTCTTGGTTTTATACTTTTTGCTTCATATATGTAGCCTGAGATCTAACCCTAAACGGATCAGACACATAAATCAACATATTCTCCTGAAATTCACTTAAAGCCGTAAAACTCTTAATGCAAAGTTGGAGAAAAACATCCTAGCACTGACTGCAAGTAACCCCACAGCATGGTCAATTGGCCCATTAGTGCATCCCCAGGCAGAACTGTGCCATATCAAGAAGATATTTCTTCCATCATTCTATTTCTATGACTACCAAGTCTGCAGTTAACCCTTTCAGTCCTTTGCTCCAAGCTATTATCTAGTGCTCATTTTCACTTTCTTAAGAAGTTGACAGCATGCTGCAGACAAATTGATTCCCACAGCTACACAATTGATTAATTCTAACTGGAAGGAGATCACTGTTGCCATGCAAGTCAGCAGGAATCTTGATTTTGTTTGCTCTCCTCCTCTTCTCTTTTTCATAAGCTCAGGCAGAAGGGAAGTATGCTGGTTTTGTCAAGATAACTTTGGGAGGGATAAAAGAATTAGCAGAGGTACAAAGTGCTTTCACAGCACAAATAAATAGAACAATCTTGCATGTATATACAGGGAAGTAAAAAGATTTAACATCTAAGCCTCTCTTAAGGACCTTATCTGTAGTGTGTCCATTCCAGAAGGTAAAAGGAGACTTGTAGCAAGGTCTCAGCAATGTCAGAGGAGTGGAAAGGAAGCAGGATGGCTGTCAAGCATATCCAGTCCTCCCTTACACACTTTCCCATGCATACACGCACACAATTAGTCTCAGGTAAGGAAGCCCAGGAGCGCTCGTCAGCTCCACAGCAATGTGGTTTTCAACATAAATTCTACATGTGAGAAAAGGAAAGAAAAATAAGGGAACCTCAACAAAACATCATGATGCGTAGAGCCTACCAGGGAGTTGGGAGAAATGGCAGCACGCAAAGCAATGGTCTTGCTGAGCTCTCTTACAGATGGCCTCCATCCATTCTGCCTGGAGTCTGAACATGTGAAACAACAGGAATTATCATGATACTGTGGCAGGTCCCACATCTGCATTTTGAGTCAGACCATCGAATAACTAGGGCCTGCAAAAAGCTTGAATACCTATCAAGATTCAAAGTCATAGAAGCAGCCTTGCTTTTTACATTTCCCAACTGCTTGAAGATTTCACTTTGCAATTCAGTCTTACGTTTCCTGACTTATCCTTCTTTCAGTGACATTTTCTGAAATGATGGAGCTGCACATTGACTCCAGCAGCAAGCTGGCTTTTGGGTGGCTCATCACCAACACGTTTTAACAACGCATCAAGGAAAAGCTGACCAAGAACATCATTGCTGACATTTATAGCTACACAAATCCTGGCCTCACTTTGAAAGTGTCTTGAATATAAGAAACTGAAATTTTCCTTCCGTCTGCGAAAACTGATGTGGTCACGTTACAGATCCTGCGCCCCACTTCAGAGAATAAAGGCTTCTTAGCTGTGCTTAAGTAAAATGCAGCACTAGACCACTGTGGTATATTTAATGACTAAGAAAAACTACCCAAGCGAGTTCCCAAGTAGTAATGCAATTTAGTAAACTAATACTCACTTGTACTTTGAAATAAAGCCATTGAATCATGTCGGGATAAAACATGCTGAAGAAATATTTGTAATGTATTTACACAAACAACTAACACAAACACATATAAGCAGGACTTCCACTGGAGGAGGTTGTGTTTGGGTTTCATTTCAAACAGAATCAGCTATAGGTGCTTGATGCATACAGAGAAAGGCAGAAACTTTTGGTGGTGGGAACAAAGATGTTTATTGGCCCCAGGGGTAAAACAGTCATCGGTGTTTTGTGAGAGCCACTCTCAAAGCTCTGATGTTTCTAAGGTAGTAGCCCGTACGTTCTAACACTTTATTCACCTCTTGGATTTGCAGTGATTTAAATATTTCTTAACTGCTTTCTAATTAAATCAGGATGTTATTTTTTCCTGCGTTTGCTCTGATTTAAATATTTGGATAAACACTTTTTAATTGAGCCAGGATATTATTCATAGGAGAAGTCTGATACTTCATTAACGAGGTAAAGCAGACAACTGCTTTTCTTTTCTAGGAAACAGTCTCAGATGACAAGAATTTCAATATTATAACTTAAAATCTCAAAGTCTGAGATTTATTTCCTCCCTGCTGACCTTAATGACCAAAACCTAAGAATTAATTTTAAAACCTGGTGTCTGGGGTGGAAGGAAAGAATCCTTCCTTCTTCAGAATACTGTCTCTCAAGATTACCTTTTCACCGCAAAGGTGTAAGAATTTCTGAAACTGTGATCTATCAATTTTCCAGCAATCAAGATGCACTGAAAATAGCAATGAAAATCGACATTTGACAACAGTACCAACATTACATTATTTAGTGCTGACATGAAACAAGTAATATCTTTTGCTGCCAGTGCAAAGCCTTATATCGCATCTATCAAGCACTTTCCAAGTACCCTATGCAGTCAAAAGGCTAATCAAGTTAAATACTTACTGGGCACATCTTGATTTAACGTTTGGTTTGATTTCAGTACCTGTAAACTCTGAATTCAGTTATTAGAACTGAAGTTCAAAGTACTACATGGTGTCAAAGGAGAAGAGGACAGAGGCCACGAGAACCCAGTTATAAAAATGAAGGATCAGCTAGCATGGGTGTAGAAATCAGCTCATTTGGACCCAAGTTTAACAAAAAACCCCAGAGGCAGGGAGACGAATGTGAGGTCATACAGTCTTCCCATTTGCAAGATTAAATAATGAAACAACTTTTTGTTTTTTCTTCTGTACAAACTAAGTCAGCCTCCAATCTCTGATTACTACTATTATTATGCTATCTTAATAAGCATTACAATACATTCTCACTATTTTGAAGACTCTGCAGGAGTCTAGGGGTAAATATTTCATCTTACCAAAGGCAACACTGAGAAAGGAATGGCAAGTGACACGCTCTAGACAATGAAATGGCACAGAAGCATCTATTAAGGTAACTGGTTCTTCCTCAGGATACTGCAGCATGTTAATGTTTCCCAACAAAAATGCAAAGTCTCAGCCCAAACGCAGCATAAAAACACAGCGTACAGCCCTAGCTCCTGGACAAGCATCGCTTAGATATCAGCAGAAACTGCAGAAAATCCAGAGTGGCCAGCAATGCCTTTCCAGCTGCACCATGACATTTCTGCAGGCTCTTCAGATACAACCGCAGGAATCTCCATCACCTGTTTCAGTACAACGAGCTATTAGCACCTTTGCTATAGTCATCCCAGGCAACAGCTCGAGAGCTGTAAATGAAATTCCTGCAGCTGGCAGACACTACCACGACAGGGCTGTCTGCTCCCTCAGGCAAATATTTTGCTACCCTGATTGTTAAACTCTATAAACCCTACTAGGGAAAGTCACGGCCATCTAATCAACTCCTATAAGGATCTCCATCTATTTTACAACTAATTTATGTGTTCCCCATCGAGAAGTAACATCATGCTTTTAACTGCAACTGTTTGCTTGTTGATCTCAAAACACTCTTGAAGTGTGGGTGTAAGCAGAATCCTGTGACGAGCCAGAGCAAAACTCATCCTGTATCAGAGTGCTTGTTGGGGAGGATGATCTTGCATTTGGTTAATCATCCTTTTTGTTTCTTGAATCAATGTTCACATAAAGCACATAGTCAAATATTGAAGACAAATGTGTCTAAATATTTGAAATAATCTGATATATAAAGTATTAACAGTGTTTTTCCCATAGGCTTCAAATAAGAAAAGGCAGCCTGAAGCCAGAGACATGCTAGTTAAGGTATTTAATGAAGACTGAAGATGGGAAAAGGCTACTACGAAGTGCCTTACTGCCACATAGTAGTTCACTGTCCAGCCACAAGAAACAAAATCTCAGTATTGCCCAGAGGATGAAGCTCAGGCTCTGGTTGAGGGTTGGATAAAGAACAAGTCGTATTTTGGGGAACGGTGGAGAAGGCAGACAAAAGTCCTCCTAAACTGGGAAAAGGAGATGCCACCTTAAAACGTAAGAGAAATAGGGAAAAATCAGTGTGACTTATAAAATTTGTCTGACATTGCGCAGGGAAGGAGAGCTCCCTGGGACTTCTTACAGCAGTGTGCAAACACAAATATGCCTACATTTGTGAAGATGAGAAATTCAAGTCCAATTGATTAGACTGATTTGCCTCAGGCCATTCAAAAGCTTCACAACATCTAGATGTCCATCTGGAGACCTCCACCAAAAGCTTCCTCTGCATGGGAGACTTCTCTTTTGGCCATCAGAGCCGATCTGGAAGATCAACACAGCAACAAATTTTTTTTCTGATCCTCATCCAGATTATCACATACCCAATAGGGCAAGTCTCCCTCTAAAAGGACTTGATATCTTGATTTGTAATTCTTACAGCTCATCTGCACTCTACTATCATCTTACTTTCTCTCCACTAGGAATAAGGCAGTAATGAAAGGACAATGCGATTTGTAAATTTGATGGCATCAATTTTTGTATTCCATTCACTAATATTAAGAATTTATCCAGAACCCATTTCCTAAACATTATAGTCTAAATAACCTTGAGATTTTGACTGGAATATGCGAGGTCATACTGTCTTACGGAATAAAACATACCAAATACAAGACCAAACACAGAAAAAAAACCCTCTCTTTTTACCAGGTCCGTTCTTGACTTTTCACAGATATAAATAAAGTGGAGATGGGCATTTTCTCCAAAAGGAGCAAAGAATAAAGGTTCTATTTATTTTTATTTTGGAAAGAACTCAAAATTACAAATCAGTGGCTCATTTTTGAACTGTACGTTCATGACATCCTTTCTTTTCCTGATATTTTCACAATACATTAGCTCAGCAGTATCTGTAGTTTACAGTAGCAATTAGCTTCCTGGGGAGCCAGCCACAAATAACAAATTCATAAACAAAGTAGAATTAATCAAGTGTAAAATTAAAAATAAGGAGGAGCCTGCATAATCTTAGAATGACAGAACAACTACGAGAAGCCCTTGCTCCAGGCAAGGATTAGTCTGTCAAAATGATGGTCAAATATTTAACCACGCTTCTTTTTCCTTAATGGTTTATGAAATTACTGGAAGCTAATTATATAATTAAACAATAAGTATATTAAGGTCTGTCTAACAATTAAATCGGAACCATAATCACCTCACTAAACTTCAAGATGTCCTTGCAAGTTTTTCATTTCAGTAAGAGAAGGTACAGGGGAGACACTCAACCATAAATGCGTAGGCAAAGTAGTGGCCAACAGTGTACGGTTTCTGGGAATGAAGTCTCGAACCACAGCTGTTCCTAAATGTAAATATATGGTAGGAAGGTTTTCTGCCACTACGCTATTAGATTACTAAATCAACAACAAGTAAAATCAGCCCACCTATTATTTTATACACACAAGACGGAACGGGGCAATGTGTAAGAACACAGCACAGAGCTGCAATCTTACCCTCTGCTTACTGAAAACTGCACTTCATTAAATGAAACACCAGGATTACTTTAGTTTAACCAGGCTGTTCTCAGATAGCGCCCCAATGTTACACCTCATTATCACATGCTGGATACCAGGCTACAGCCACCGAACCAAGTCCCACGGATTTTTCAGACTGCAGTGGGAGAAGAGGATGGACAGAGAGGAGAGAGCAAGGAGGCCACTTGTCTCATTTAATTTTTCTTACAGTTATCAGCTCACAACAGAAACTAGAACCATATTTCTGAAATCCCAGTCATGCTGCTGCATTCAGTGACAACACACTTCATAGTCTGCTACGATTACATGGTAAACTGCGCCAAAAGCTTTGGCTTGCCCTCTACCTGGTGCCGTACTGCAGTCTCAGCAGAATGGAAGGCAATTACAACGCATTTCCACTCATTCTTCTATTTCAACTATTCATTTTATCAGGGATGTAATTTCATTGGTTATCATTTTATTTACTGTTCCTAGTCTATGACAATCAGGAAAGAGCCCTCCTTAGGGAGGATATTTTTAACAGAGCTCAGTAGGGCTATAGCACTTCTGACCAGCAGGTTGGCTTCCCCAAGAACACCAGGCTGAGGGATGTTTTACTATCAGGAGGACAACTTGTAGGATGTTGTGGTTTTGTTGTCAAGCTTACCCATACTTTATGTAACTAAGTACTTTAATGAGCGTATTTATAACAAGAAAGCCACTTCAAAAAAGAGTCCAGGAAGTCTACTGGGAGGCTTGCTGTGTTAAGTCAAATGTACCTAGGAAGTGCTGAAATACTGACAAAGAGAGAAACTTTAAAAAAGAAGAAAGAAAAAAAAAGGCCTAAAAGAACAAAGACAGATCAGAAACAGAATCATCTAAGCTTGTCAGAAAGGCAGGTAACACTGTCTGTCTTGGAAACACTTCTACTGAAGTAGACCTTGCAAACTTACAGGAAAACTCACAAGTGCAAGGTTAATTTACATCTTGAAACAGTGGCAAGATGAAGCTGTTACTGAAGTGCTAAGACTTGCTTTTCATTCCTATTTAAAATAGTTTCCCTTTAGAACATCCTATTGAAAGGAAGCAAAGGGCTCTAATGCATTATTTTCCTTACATTTGTGAGAAAAAGCCTTTGTACCTAAGGCTGGTCAAGACCCACAGTATTTCAGGATGCTAAAGCCCTCTTAGATTACCGATCTCAGACGTGAAAGCACTGAGAACAATTCCACATTAGCAGATTTAATAGATACAGTCTTAAAAGAGAAAAATCAAAGCAGCTTTTGTAGATTATTTTTCTCCCTCATGAACACTAAAACATTCATTAGTAAGACTCCGTAACACTCCTCCTGGCTAGGTAACAATTATCACTACCATTTTACAGGTTGCTAACCAAGGAGACTCACTCACTTTTTAGAAATGAAAGGATCCCACCGTGACTCAAAAGGACAGACGTCACCACAACCCGAAATGCCTCAGTCCACTGGGTGACAAGACAAGGTGCAATTAGCCATGCATTTACTCTGATCAAAGAGAGAAATTTCTAATGGACTGCCCTGCTCTGGCTCAATGTGCTGCTATCTTTCCTGTTTGTAACAGCAAAATTGCAGTGAAAAGAAACAATTTTCTACAAAGCAAGTCCTAAACACAGCAGTGCAGAAGATATTTTTGCAGGTAATGCTCTACGTTCCGTGCCACCTCTTTATTCTTAAGGCAAAGGGTACATATCTCACCAACCGCCAGCTAAGTTGACCTGTGTATAAAATGAAGAGGTCTCATGCCTTAACATACAGGCAAGCAGACGAGTCACTTTAAATTATAATCAACAGTAACAATAATTCTACAGCTAAGTCCTGAAAACTGAAGAGATATTTCCAAAGTACTTTCATAAATTTTCATGAGGGGCATTTCTACCACTTAAACTAATACAAAGCAAGCGATCAATATTACAGGAGTTTCTGTATTTGACAAGGGAGATTTGAAAACTTTCCACTTGCTTCCGCATTTTCATTCAACCTGTTTCAATTCTCTCTGTTCCTACTGTCCCTCAGCCACATGCAGTAACTAAATAAAGAAGATCTAATTTATCTAAATATTTGCAATGTTTTATTATTTGCACAATTTTATGCAAGGTATGTATCTTAACAAGCGTATTTAAAGGATATTTAAGAGCTAAAACAGAACTGATAGAGAGCTGTAAATCCATGTCTGTCATGAGGAGTATTTTAATTTCCCAGAGCCTTGGACTGACCAGGCCTGGCTTGCCAGGAAAACTCAGTACTGGGCAAGTGCTTCAGTTCTTGGCTACAAAATACTTCATCTTCCTTATCCTCACATTTCTTTCAGTCTCTAACTTTCATTTTAAATCTCTGCAAAGTCTTCAGAAAGCAAAGTTGGACTGATGGTCAATCAAAAGCCTCAAAGAATCTGGAATATCTTGTCACTGGAAATACCGTTAAAACGTCCCATATATTATTAAAATAACCCCCTTTCACCACAGGCTGCTCCACTCCGTATGTGTTTTGCACACCATCCAGGACATGACCCAAAAAGCCAGCTGGACCATCTGGGCTGCAGCAGGGAGCTCGCCGGTGCGAGGCACGGATTTGCCCTTCCAGTTTGTGTCTCCCTGCTTCTGTCCGTCAACTTCTGGCCAAGACTGTGATACTCTTACAAACAAGGAGACAGACTATAAGCTATCTTGATATATTGTAGTGATGGAAATGACATACGTGGGAACAAATATTTTTCTCTTTGGGCTGTGTCTCCTAACTTCTCTGCCTTCTCCCTGTCATGCGTTTTTTTCTATTGTCTTCCATATGTTTCTTTATAATAGGGAAAGCACAAATAAACTAAGAAGTACAAAAAAGAAAAGAGACATGTCTCTATAATTATAAATTTTGTTGTGTGATGCTTTATTTCTGGTAAGTATTTGGGGAAACAGATTTTACGAACAGGTTCCATTAACAATAATGGGACAAGTTTCAAAAGTAATACAAGCTGGTGTACTTCAAAAGTGCAGAGCCTTCAATTACAGGCTTCAGGCAGGTTTTTTTGTTTACTCTGCAATAACTAAACCCACTAATCTAAAGAGCAAAATCTGCAGCCTTCCAGCCTGCTTTGCGGTGTAATATAGTGGCCTTTGCCTACTTCCATAGTGACAAGTGCTTATACCATAAATCTCTGCCCAGGCACACTGATGACATAATGTTGCGGGGAAAAAATACACTGTCCTACTTCCCAAGTAGTGTCAATTTTTTGGTCTCTATCACTACTGGTTCACTACCTCTGTACGGTGTCCACTGAAGAGCTCCAAGCAGAGAAAACTACCCAAGAGAAGTTAACCAACATCAAAAAGCACACTTCCCTTTGTATAAGAAAGATGACAGAGGAGCATGCAAACTACCAGTACACCCCAGCTTAGTCATTTCCATGGTATGAAACAACAGATTGCCAGTAATGGGTTTTAGCTGACTTCTCATTAGGTACTTATTTTGGACCCCGTGAACGCCTCGTGAAGGAGTAGCTAGACACCTATGCACATGGAGTTTCCTCAAGCCAATGGAGAAGATACCTCCCAGAGATGTTAACAACCCTTGGATCCCCTGAGCATGCTGCAAGCAGCTCCTTGATGTATGACTTACAAAAAATGTATGATAGCAACCTCAAATTATAATGTCACAGGCTTCATTTAAAACATGAGGTCTACAGAAGTTCTCTCCAAAACATGATTCAAGGGGAGAAAGGAATTAATAGTTTTTAGCCAATACGATTAAAGACAACATTCTAATCCAAATTTGTAGTAAAGGGGCATTAACATGATGGGTTTTGATCTGGGACCAAGCATCTGATTTCCACTGGATTTGCCCCATTAGAGAGCTGAGAAAGAGAAGCTGAACGCTGCACTCAAACCACTACCTGATGAACCCCCTTCCTGGGGCTTGGAAACAACCCTATGTATGAAATTCTCATCAAACTGCCATTAGTAGTGTAGATTTTCCCATAATCTGGAGAGAGGGACGAGGTTCTTGTTATTTAATATCTATTTACATGAAGGGACTGGAAAGAGAGCAAAAAGCCAGTTTCTGCTGGGTGAAAACAAGACAGCCTATTGCAGATGAAGCACATACTTCAAAGCCTGCTCTGTGTCAGACAGCCATGCAAACTACTGCATGTTGCTTTTGCCCCAGAATCGTTCAGAAATCTGAAACAGGATTTGTCTTTCCATGTCTGCTATAGACTTGACAATACAGAAAAGCAAGCACTGATTAAAGGCATCTTTATTCCACTGTGCTTTAGAGGCTCCCTCTGTGCCCAGTTTGCTCTCAGGAGTTACTGATGGACTTCTAAGCAAGCTCCCTATTTTCTGGGCACACCAAAGCACAGAGGTATGGAAGCATCGTTGAGCTATTTCCCCACCTCTACAGGGTGTCAACATTTGTCGTCTGTGATGTCCTCAATGTCATAACCACTACCCAAACATGCCCTCAAAACCCGTCACATCCTTCTCCCTTCTAAGGCGTCCAAAATGGTAACTGTGTTCTTTGGTCTAAGCCCCTTTATTCCACATTATCCCACCCCTCTTACACAGTGTGCACTGATTTTGTGAAAAACTTTCATCCACCTCCACTTTGACTCATGTTGCCCAGTATTTTTTTCCCTCTATCCAATTACACTGATGATCTTTTTCATTTAAGAATTTGCAGCCAGGCTCTTCTTTAGACATGCAGGGTGCTAGAAAACACTCACTTGCGAGAACTTAGCGAGATTTATTTATTTTCAATTATTCAGGGCATGCAAATCTACTGAATTTTGCAGTAGCTGGTATACCATATCTCTGCTTTATCAACATACATCTCCAATGCTCTTTTTTCCCCTAATTCTTTAAAGAAATTAATATATGAAATCAGAAGGTACTGATTTGCTTTTAATGTTAGAACTTATTTGAAGAACCTCAAACATATTCTGACGGCATTGAACAAGACACGTAGAAGCATGCCAGCAACAAGCATCACTGTAGCTCTCTCTTAGGAGGCACAGAGTTTTCCACTGTGTACTAAGGATGAAGTAGATACTGCTTTTGAAAAGCAAAGGCTTGGCTTAAGTTGGCTCAGTAAATTTTAGAATGTTATCATTAAAAATTAAAATTAACTTCCAGTTGCTTGGGCTCTATACTCTGTTTCAAGTGGTTTTAAATGCAGTGGTCTGATTTACATAAAATTTCTAAATTTTTGCTTATTGCTTTGTTCCTGTGTGATTGCCAAGTCTTCCTTTAAACTAATATCTCCTCCTTTCCATTCCACTGTTGTGTCTGTCATTACTGCACTTATTAATTTTTAAAGGTTGCCCTTCTTCAAAAGAGCTAGATAGGAAAAAACTGAAAAGTTGAACCACGGCAGATAATATAAATTTGGCAAACAATTTCCTTCTCCATCCATATCTGCCAAAACTCAAAAAACGTCCCCTCTTTATGACTCCATGTGCTGCTGGTGATATAGCATTGCAGTAATAACTTGTCCACTTGCATTTTAACAAATGTGAGGAATGGCACACTGGCATGGATGCTTATTTTTATTAGCAATTGCAAGTCATCTTGGCTGGCCAAATACGCTTTTTCCTCCTTCTGCGGAGACAGAGAAATCTCCTTCCTGGCCCTTTTTCTACAGAGCAAAGCAATACAAATCGAGTCTTGACAGAAGTAACAGGTTGGGTTGCTTTCTACAAATTACTGCTTCTCAGATGTTGTGAGCTACAGGACTCATGGTGCCGTTCTTTTACACAAAGGGATCACTAAACTGCTGAAAGTTCTACCCAAAAGCCTTTTTCTTTTAAATGCAGTTGCATTTTAAATAATATATGTTTAAGAAAAACTTGATGCTTTCTTTTTAGCCATCAGCAAACTTTCCTTAGGGAAACTGAAAAGTTAAACAAGGAGAAATTATCATAATACCACAAACAAATTCTGCTTAAGCCTTTAAAACTTGAATTATCCCTTATAAAGGCTCTACAGGTATTCAAGCTGTGGGTGATGGTGCACTATGTCATCAAGGATATAACCTGAGCTGCAAGATCTATTTGCTTATGCTTATCTAATAAGAAGAAAAATAATATTTCTGTCTACCATTCTGTTCAAAAGTGGATAAAAAATTTTTACTCAAAGATGAAGAACCATGTATTAGTCTTCAGGCAGAAATCAGGATGGGAAAAAATTCTCCTCAGAGGGAAAAAACAAAAAGCAGTCAAGGAATTAGGACGGAAACATTCATGCAACCCTAAACGTGAAGGTTTTTGCAGCACTTTTGTAATCAATGTCAATGTCTTTAGGTAAAATCTAATTTTCCATGGAAATCATAAATGCCTCCTTTTCATGAGAGGCCTGAGGGTGACTATACGCACCAGAGATAATACAGAGACTACAGCAGGCATAGCAGGCAATATCTTTGGATATAAATAACATAAGGAAGTACAGACGCAATTTCATCACATATCACCTCCCTAGACTACAGACAAGGCTACACCTCCTTCTTAAAATACGTTGAGCATCTTTCTGGTACATTTAGAGGGCTCTCATTACAGCAAGATTCAAAACTGCCCTGACTGCCATGTTTTCAAACACGCTTCTCACCTGCCAGGTGGTAACGTGCTTTCTCTGGCCAGGCTTGAATAGTGCTATAAATTGCTTTGCAAAACAGTACATTGAGTTGGTAGGTTATAAAGTGCTTTACAGCACAGCTTTGCCTCCACAGTTTATAGCTGAGTTCATCTCTGTAGCTATGAGGCTGAATGCTTCAGTGCTTGGCTAGGAAGAACCATGAGCACCCGCAGCTTTTCCTAATGTGGTTTTATTCCTCTCAAGAGAGGGCCGAAAAACCTTTGCAGTAACTGAAGGGCCATTGCCAAATGCTGTTCAGCCCAAAGTTTACATAAATTACAAGAGAAATCTAAATATTTCCACGTTTTACAAAAACTAAAATGAACAGTCATTAACTGAGTGCAAATATGGATATTTGATCCACCATTAACAGAGACACTGTCCATTTTTTCAAATGAAATCTTGATAATTCCATTCTCTTCCCTTTCAGAGAAAGACTGTAGCCCAGCTGCTTTAAAAATACTCTTTCTTTTTGCTTTTATAGAACCTCTATGACTACCATTGACATTTGTAGCTATAACTTGAATTAAGGAGGTGGAAGAACAGGAAAGTTCTGAGTACTGTTTCAGATCCTGGCAAATGCATCTTGAAAATAATAGATCAGCCCCCAAACCACCAGCTGAGGAAGTGGTAGAAATTCCATTGCTAGATCTCAAGAGTACATTAAAAATAAACGCTAAGAAAGAAGTCAGCTTTCCATGGAGGGGCTGCAATAGGTCGGGTTTTGTTTCAGAGTCTTAAACATTCAGTTCTCAAAAACTGATATTACTCCCAATTTAATTACTTACACTAATATCCACTCTCTATATACACAACGCCAGGACTTCCATTAGTCTCCCACTTCTCATGAGACTCTTAACCACCCTGGTTACTGGATGACCTGAAATATGTCTCTTCCAGCCCCTCCTTAGAGTAGCACATTACAGAGAGCACTTTGTGTATGCAGGTAATCATTCAGGAAAGGATATCCATATTTAATCCCACGTACCACTTAGCATTCCTTTAACATGGGCAAGACTTGCTTTCACCTGCATAACATTTTAGAGGCCAAACTTTTTTTTTATGGTTCAACATATTGTTAGTGGAGGAAAAGAAGGCTATCAGGAGCAGTCAGCATGGATTCACCAAGGGGAAATCATGCCTGACCAATCTAATAGCTTTCTACGATGGCATCACTGGCTGGGTAGATGAGGGGAGAACCGTGAATGTTGTCTACCTTGACTTCA
>Ga0181612_113043_pt1 | contig 19855 bp, 12 predicted proteins | sample HoacroProtozoa21_FD_119630 | JGI IMG/M metagenome (GOLD analysis project Ga0181612, IMG submission 119630) | Hoatzin crop microbial communities from Cojedes, Venezuel. Combined Assembly of Gp0051906, Gp0051904, Gp0051908 | reverse complement strand
CTAGAGGGCAAGCTGGAGAGGAGGGTGGGAGCCCAGCGCTGCATCTTTGGTTTTCAAGTTATCCCTGCTATTGCTGGGCTGTTGTAGGATAAGACAGAAGAACAATTCTGAGTATTCAAGTAGCTCACAGACCTCTTCTTTTCAAAAAGCATCTGTTCCAAACTGTTTCTGCATGTCTTCTCTGACTTGGACCAAGGGCAGGTACTGAAGTTTTTTTTAAACATTTATAACACTTATAGCTCTGCCGAATTTCTAGAGTCTGTAGGGGACAGATCCCCATTTCACCCAGCAACTGTCCTGCAAAGGCCCCACATCAATTTCAGTTGATTTGGTCCATTATTACCTGCTTCACTCCCTGTCCTTTTCCTACGTGCCACTGGTGACCTGATTTAATTGCCAGATGATAAGGCTCCGCTCACACCAAAAGGCTGTCTCTGCGCAGGACTAAACTTGTTCCCAAATGGGCTGTTGAAATATATATTGAAATAGTCTTTAAAAGTTTACAGAGTATTATGAGATCAGTACAGTTCTGACCATTACTTATTAATTGTTCAATTCAAGGAATAACTATTTGATAGAAAATGGAGTGGAGACCTGGGAAAGAATGACTTTAATGAGATCTCAGTGACTGATATTTGGAAATATATTATTAAGTTTCTGCAGTGCAGCACTGAGATTTCCCAGTGTCTTCAGGAAAAGAAATAGCACCCCATGCTCTTGTGTCTCTTACAGGGTAAAGACATTAGAGGTCAGCTCAAATGCACACAGCCCTCTGCTAAAAACAAAGCAGGGTGCAGAAATGGCTTAACAGGGTTATGCTCTGCATTGCTGAGGCACGGAGGAGCCTGGGCCTTTCCCTCTTGAAGCTGCCTTTTCCTCCAGCAACGTTTTTCCTCCTGCCATCTCTTCCAGCTTTTCTACCTAACTCCTCAGTCAATGCAGCTCCACACTTATGTAAAAACAGGCTTTTTCTAAATCACCCTCCATCTTAAAATTCAAATAAATTAAGCTTGCATAGTCTTCCCAGAAATAAATACCCAAGACAGGAGGCGAGAGGATGGCAGCTCCCCCATTTCATTCCTTTAGAGATGCAACGCGCTCCAGAAAATGTGAAAAAGTGTGTGCAGTGTCATCCCACAACTGTGTATTCAGACAGGAGGATATGTGGGGAAGTGTGTACAGAACAAAATAACATCAGGTACCAAAACTTATACTAGCACACATAGATGCAAAAAGCAATTAATAATCAAGATATGCGAAGAATTATGTGTTCAACCATCCAGCCAGAATCTGCACACAAGGCAATACAAAACAAGGAAAGTGTTGATGTGCACTTGTCTCTGGCATGAGGATGTGAAAAGAATGACATCTGTCCTCTCCAGTAGGCAATTATTCATGATTCCTAATGGATAAAATCAGAAAGCACAACAAGGGGAGTTTGTTGATGAGAGGAGGGCTTTGAGCGTGTCCTTTCTAATCACCAGTGAACTCTTTAGCGAAAGGATGGGTTAAAGGCCAATGTGTTGGACTTGGAAGGCAATACAGAGCTCGTCCCAAGTATAGACTTCCTTTGTGACCGTGAGAAAGCCTTGAACAGAGCTGATAGAAAATTGTCATACTAGTGTCGTATCAGAAAGTATAGAGCGAGATTAGATCATCTGTATTTCCCAGGGTACCTTATCCAGTGAGCAGGCAAAAGCCCATGTGCAACCTCTGTTTATACAGGGGTGTTGTACAGAAGAGAGTGCTCATCTTTACACAAGAGGTGCACAAGGCTCCTGACCCATGTGGTAACATTATTCAATTGACACTTCAGTAGCTAAATAACCATCCTGCTGAAGCATATCACTGTGCGAATACAGTCAAATTTCCACTGTTGAATGCAGAAGGAGGAAGAAATACAAGCAAATGGGAAAAAAGTTCCTGCATGCCTAGCTGCTCAGAGCCTGCTTTTTGGCTCTGCTCCTTACGCAGGTTGTGCTCGCAGATGTGCCAAGCCGTGACCTCCTCAGTGGCAGGGTGACGTGACGAATGGCTGTGTCGCTCAGCTACGTGGGAAGGGAATGAAGCACGCGTCCGGCAGCACTGCGAGAGGAGAGGAGAGGCGAGGCGAGGTGAGGAGAGGCGAGGTGAGGCGAGTCGAGCCTCCCCATTCTCAGCAGGGCTCCGTTTGCAAAAAGAGGCCAACAACGTGCCAGGGCACATTCTGCACAGAGCACCGGAGGTGCAGTAAACCTTGACGTACAGCATATATCCACATAGCTGTAAAGAGGTTAAGATTCTCTTGGTAGGAACCATAGACAAGAGCCTCAGGAATGACTATTTTTCTTTCCTGGCTGCCCCATAAGAGAACGTAGGGAACAATTCTTCCTGCCTCAGCTAATGGTCTCTCCCCCAAGAGTTTAGTTGCCTGATTGAGGACAGTATTGTTTGTACAGGGACGCTGTAAGAACGACTGCAGTTTTATGAGGAAGGAAGAGATGACACCCGCTCTCACCACATCAGCATCACGAGTGACAGGGAAGCAATTAAATTGCTAACTAGATCCAAATTGTGTCTATTTTTCATATTTGTTATGCTGTATTTTGGGCTTTCATTCTTTATTTGGTTCCTTGCAGAGGTTGCTAAAGATTTATGATTTATAAAAGCATCAGGCTGCACTGTGTTTCCTTGGGTCCAGTTAAGGAAATCCAATAACACAGGAGTCCTGTGTTGTGAACATATATATATTTCTTCCCCTGTAATGTTAGGCCTGTCAAAATGAAACTGATAGCTTGGAAATGAGTCTGCTGAGGAGCCAAAAAGGAGAATAATTTTACTAGAACTGGTGAAACTCATCATGTAAGTACCAGAGAGCAGGAACTAGCACCTTGTGCTATGCTGTTTGAGGAAGAAGATGTGCAGTGGGTTCTAGGTGGCCAGAGTTCAAGATACCTGGGTTTTAGGTCTGTTTCTGCTGACAATCTGTTGTATGACCTTCAGCAAGTACACTTTTTCTCCCCACATTTACTTGTCTCACAGTTTGCTTTGCCTTATTCATTTAAATTGGAAGCTCTTAGGATGGAGTTTGGCTCCTAATGTGTGTTCAAACTGAAGCTGAAATGGAGAGACCTTCATCTCTCTTGTGGGGCTTAAGGTGCTACAGTAATACAAACAATAATAAAAGAGATTGAGTGATGTAGTATAATTGCATGAATAATAGGCTACCTTTTAAGACTACTCTTCCTGCCAGATCATCTTTGTACTAATAAGTTCTGTTTACTCAGGGAATATTCAATAAATAATAAATAAAACCTCAGGCAGAGTTTCCCAAGCACAGCAGGTAATTTAGATATATCGTCCATTAAAATTAACGCAAAGGGTGTGTCTAAATCCCTTAATGCTCTCAGAAAATTATTAGCTTGAATATTTAGTTTCCAAGCTAGGCAACCGGCAGGGTGGTCTCCATATCCAGCAGACAGTGGGGTAGAAATTAAGAGGAGTAGTGGGTGTACTTGGGTGCAGAGCTCTCACTCACCTGAGCAGCTTTACTGGTCATCTGACTGCTTTTGCTCCCCCGTAGTCCCATGTTAAGTCTCCAGGAATTGATCACAGTGCCTACAGGGGTTAGGGCTGGGCGAGTTTTGCTTCATCTGGATTCTGAAGATGAACAGATAGGGCAAAGAAAGGAAGATTAAACAAGAGAAATAGCATCTTCCTTGCGTGCAATATACCACCTACTACTTCTACCCCCACTGCTCCAGCCTGAAATCGTGCTCCTGAGAGTACATAGTGCTGCTCTTGCTTTCAACTAGGGTCGATGGGAACCCACGGTGGATCCAGCAAACGAGATGTTTAAAGCAACTCAGAGCCACCTACGCTCCGTTTCTCATCTCCAAATTTCTTAAACTTAGTGCAAGGGGGGAGGAACAGCACCAGACTTATTGTAAATGCCACAGCACTACGTAGGACAGGACTGATGTGCTTCGAAAGGTGCTCACTACAGCTTTGGTAGATCGCTCTGTCTCTGCCAGCATGACAGATAACAGCCTCCAGACAGCTATGAACACATTAAAAATATACTTCCGTCTCTGAGCAATCACACTTCGGTGCAGCGCTGTCTCGCTGCGGAGCAGCAAAGGCGGCTGTACCTCTGGGAGAGCTGTACAAACATCTGCGTCTGCTTCAGCTCTGTTTTTCACTATTGTTCCTTGCTGACAATTTTTCCACCCTTGATAAAAACCCGAGCGAGAAGTAAAAATGAAATGAGTTCTTTCTGACGCGTACATACATATTTAAGCATTGCTGTCACTATATGTTAGGGTTGCAGGCACTCTAACAATGCCGGTTAGTTCCCTGCTTCTTGCATGGCATCAGGTAGTAATATTAGGCTATAAAGTTTCAGAAGCTGAACAAATCTCCTCTTTCTTCCTACTTCATATTGCCCATTAAATATGTTATCATCAGAATCACAGCAAAACAGAGCACTTTCTATAATTCAGTAAGGAAATGAGGCTGACAGCATCAGAACAAAATATACATTGTTAACAGAGTCCTGCTCATAACACTCTTGAACACACAGCTCTGTGAATATTCATACTCTATTTTTGAGGGACACAAGCTTAAATATGGAAATTTCAGTTGCATAATCTGTTCTTCAGCCTTCTGGGTTCAGAGCACAAAGGAAAAATAACCGCTCTCAGTGTTGTTCAGGGTATCTTTCTCTCAGTAAACAAGGCAGAGGAAAATTTCTCTACAAAAAAAGAGATGGCAGACCTGCATTTGAATGACTTGTACCTCACTTTTTAAAGAAGTGGATTGTGTATATTATGATGCTGGATTTGTCGTTAGAGGACAGACCAGATGGTGAAGGCTCAGAGTATAGTCTCATCCCTATGCAGAGGGATTTCTACAATTGCATATTAACTGTTATTGGAAGTTTTGATACACATGTAAATCCTTCTGTACTGGAATGAGAATACCCTTTAATGCAATGCATTACATCCATTACAATAAGTAGCATGAATAGCTAATAGGCATTGTAATTAAACTGAAAATCAATTTGGCCTGCTGGCACCTTGAATATAAAGTAGGAATTTTATAATTATATATTTTATTTAAAGAGCACCTTTTACATCAGTGACACCTTCACAGATACAAATAGCAGAAAAGTCAAGTTACATGTATGTCATTGAGCCCCAGATAAAATTTTAACGTTCAGGATGTACTGAGAAGGCATTGGTCTGCTTAAATTTAGTTCATATGTGTATTAACATCTAAAGTATGTATATGCTCATATTTACTATAGTAGAGTAAAGAAAAAAAAAAGAGGTAAAGAGGTCTGTAAAACTTAAAAAAATATCACTGCAGTCGCAGATGAAAAAGCTCTAAGCACTTGCCTCTAGGAAAAACCCACGAACACGGATTCCCAGCCTAATGCCAAAAATGTGTCACTAAAGGTGCTCAGTGCTAGTAGTCCTCCTGAGAGGTAAGGCAAATTACCATTAGCATCTTCTTAAAGTAGCCAAATAGTCTCTGAGACCTATGCTAAACTCTTGGACCCATAGCATCATTCCCTGAAGGCAACTGTGTTTCTCTCCTGGTGATATCTGGGTATCTCAAGCATGATTCTGCACGGAGTGAATAGTTAGGCCATCCTTACTTCATTATTGTAATTAAGAAGAGATTCTTCTGTTTCCATACTGCACTGAGTTCTTGGGAGGAGAAATTCGGTAGCATGTAGAAAATGTTACTACAGCCATGGTAGCCATGCTGATAGGAGAAAGATGCTCGACAGAATCTGTGGTTACTGCACTGATACCCAGTTCACTCAGCCATTTAGTCCACAAATGGATCTGTGGATTGAGCGTGCTTCATTTTGCTGTTGTCTATGGCTTTACAAACTGCCTGCCAAAACCAGTGTGTGACCCGTGCTACACCATCAAGCAATGACTCTCAGTCTCAGAGAAGTCAGTCTATTCTACAGAGAATACTAACAAATCAACACTCCAGAGAGAAAAATATTTAAAAGTCTGTTCAGAGCAGAGTGTTTCATAGTCTTCTAGAAACTAGAAGGTATTTTTATTGGAATGCATCCAGAATTACTCCAATAAAATTACATATTTTCTTCATTTCCTCATTCTAAACTCTTTTTGTTGCAAACAGCGTTTAGTTACCATGCACTGTACTGCAGAATTTTGCTACACTGGGATGAATTAAACTACCCTGGAGAATTCACCCAAGATTTGGTATTAAAACTATGCCCAAAGCGAACTCAGAAAATACAAACCATAGAAATTATCTAGAATGCTTTATCCATGACTTCCCTTGGAAGCAGAACTGGTAAATATATTTTGCACATGAACTTAGTGCTGGTTCGTTGATGCTACTTACCCCCAACCTCTCCTTAGCGGTATCACTGGATGAAGCTCAGCAAATGCCACTGCCAAGTGTATCAAGCCCACTGAGTCTGTTTATCATAATTGTTTTTCTTGAAGCTCCCTTTCCATCCTGCCTAAGTACAGAATTTCATGAATCTGAAACAAGTAGAAATTACAGGAACAATGCTTCGTTCTCTATTATTCACTCCTCAGAAGACAAAGACCTGGCCTCTTCTTTCAAGAAAGAATTCTCCTCAAAGTGAATTTAAAGCACTGAAAATGGAAAAGTTGTTTTTATGGAAAAAGTCTGCAAGAATTTCAGTAGCATTATCATTACACCCTTTGGCAGGGAGTGCAACCCCCCCCCCCACCGCCCGCCAAAAGATTAATCCTTCCAGAAAGCTGTTACTAAGATAATAAATAAATGTATTGAAGTGCCATTATTTTTTTTTTCCCTGAAACAATTATCAGGCACAAGTTTAATATGAAGTCTACTAGTAACCCACAAATAACAAGGGTCCTATTGATAAGTAAACCTCCATGTTGATTTCCGTGTAGTTGCATAAACTTATTCAAATTTTCAAGTCTTCTGATGGATCAAGGTTCTTACTGTTTTTCCTTTGTCCTTCTTCTCTGCTTTTGGAGAGAGGACAGATAGACTGATGGCGGAATGGACACATCTTCAAAGAGGCCAGATATTTCATTATGTCACACACAATGCAAAAAGCTATTTCTGTCCTTTGCTGCAGAAAGACTGAGCTAAAGTCTGTTGTTGTCTTTTGGTTTTTCAAATGAGTCTAAAAATTCAATATCAGTTGCTGTTACTTTGTGAGTGTGTGTGTATATGTGTATAAAATGAAGTACAAACCTCCGTTTCAGTCTAAAAGAGGAAAGGGGTGCAAATGGAGGGTCATTGTAAAGCTGTGCAGAATAAGGGGAAGTCAGCCAAACTGCCCTTTCAGAAATGGCAGTCTTCCCAGCCTTAAAGTCTTTTGTGAAAAATAAAATATTCTATTACATTATTTTCCAATTTCAGCTATCTCCCTCGTTGGGCTCCAGGGTGGTATATTTCCAAAAGTTTGTGAAATATTTTGCTGCTCACCATCTGCCTCAATAGCTGGACATATTGGACATCAATACCAGGACCAAACATCTGTGGCTCAAGGACACCAAGCAGCCACCAGTGTCATACCAGCGGGAATATCCATGCTCCAAATCTCTGCAACCTCACTGACCAAAACATTATGGGCACACAAAAATCGACTCCCCTTCCCTTCCTGGTTAACATCAATACAAAATTGTCTTTCCAAATGAGCAAGCTTGGTTTTAAGTGAAAATGTATTACTATATCCTGAATTTGTGGAAATGTGCAGTGTTGATTTCTCCTTTCTTCTCTGCAGAGAGTGCTGGATGTTTTCCTTTGTGGTGTGTATACAGACTGCACAGTCTCTTTAGTGGCATGCATCACTATGCAGTTAGTCTCCATATGCATGGCATTTGTACAGTTCTTTCTTATAGTTCAGGCTCCTTCTCAAGGAATTACTTTCATTATTAAAAAGGAAAAATATTTCAGCATGAGGCTGCACTAGAAGCAGCCAAACAGCTTTGCACCTGGCTTAAAGAGGCTGGTCCTAATTCGCTCATGCAGAGGCCTGAAGTACCGTAAACCTCCAGCACCAGGCAGGCACTGCATTACACTCCACAGCAAAAGCTGTTGGGTGGGCCAGGCAATGGAACCTCAGAACTTTCCCCTAGAAACACATAACCGTGTTTAAAAAGGTAAGATGACCTATTTTGACATTCACACATGTTTTCTGTCTCTCTCTCAGACATGCAAATCTATGAAAGATACACTGCTGGTGGTGTTAGTATCTGATGCTTTTCATCCTATTTTCCAATGTGAATATTTATTCTCATTTTGTGTGCTGAATATTGAAGAATACAATTAGTATTTTCAAATTTCATTGTTTGGAGGAACGGAGTTCTTCCAAATGAGGACTAGATACTTCTGCTGTTGGGGTCCCCCTTTAAAGCATACCACACTGTCATGACTGAGAAGACAGAAAGACAGAGGATAATTATTTAGAGCTATCTAATTTGAAGATCTCATCCTGGGACTTTATATCGTGATAAACCAGAGGTTAATTAAGGAACAGACTTGATCAGACCAATATTTCCAATGACAAATACCAAACAAAAAAAACCAACCCACCCCAGCAAATTAAGACCATAATTCTTAAGAATTATGGAGCTGAACTGAAAGCCATGAAATTAAAAAAAAAAAAAGTCACAATTTCCATTTTCTCAGTTGGCATATTTTATTGTGAGATGTGGTAGAAAAAACCTAACAGCTAGACAGCCTAGGCCCCAGGCTGCTTTACCCAGACATCATGATTTTAGGCCAATTATCCTGAAAATGTTCTGGCCTAAAACCCCAGTATTCTTCATTGGAACTTCTTACTGTTCTAAAATCAGATGAACAAATTCTCTGCATTTGGAGTAAAGCAGAGGAAACATTTGAACTCTAGGTGTTGCTGTCACACAATTTCCTTGCTATGAATTCCCTAAATTCCAAACTATTTGCTCAAACTACTCTTGGTTGGCTCTCTACGTGGTAAACAGTACCTTTGCACACAGGTACTGCTCCTTTCCACTGGCAGGTGATAAATGCCAGAAACGGGCCGTTCATGTACGTATGCAGTGGTGAAACAGGAAAACTGTGATCTACTGTGACAAACAGAAAGAGATACCTGTACCTCAGCTTGAACTAGAACAACATCCCTGGCTTTGGTGCAGCCAGGAAGGAGGGGGAAAAAAACCCCACAAAGCTATGTCACCCAGTAACTGAACTGAAATTTCTCATTGCTTGTTTGCAGTCTCTCTCCAGAGTGCACAGCGACAAAAAAACACCCCTGGGATAGTTGCATACATGTTAATTGGCCATGTCCCTCCAGAAAGGATCTTCTCTTTCCTTGTTAGACTGAAATCTTTTGGGGAAAGAGCTAAAAGGATGCAAATAAACATATCTCTCTTCATTTCACTGGGTTACATTGTTTTACATTACTGGAGGGGCTGGGCCTGTAGACTTGCCTGCACACATCTCAGAACAGAAGAAACATGATAGATTCAGGCCTATGTACAATAGAAATACAGAAAATCTGTATAAAATTAGAGCTGTTACTAGAGGATACTTACCATGAGATTTGAGTAACTGATGCAAGGAGAGCGTGGGGGAAGAGCTGGTATTTTCAGGTCAACTAGAAGCTATTGTGTTTGGAAGTGAGAGGAAAAAATTGTTCACATTGCTTTTATGGAACATAATTTTCCATCTCCCTTGCCGTGCCTTCAGAGCTTTAATTGGATGCAGTTGATACAGACACAAGCCCAGCTTCTGTCTCAAGCTTATATTTCCAAAGGTCACAGATTTCACGCTGATCCTCTGCATTATGCTATCATTTCCATGAGAACCTGACAAGGGGAACATTAATTGCCTGTGACTGTAATTGGCTTCATGATGGTTGTCAGGCCAGTGGCTGGGAACACACACCCCAGAACAGCTGTCAAACATGTAACCTGGCAGAAAGTCACCAAGTGTCAGGAGCGTGCTCTGAACAGGACTGACATTTTCTATGCCCACAGAGGCTTTGCAATCAAGACAGATCTCTTGACATAATGATTCTCAAAAGTGACTAATTTGAAATAGTTTCAGCTGATGCAAAGCAAAGATGCAAAGCATGCACAGTCTGCTGGCAGCAAGGTTCATCTTAAATTGCAGAAGGAAAATGTGCTCTCCTAGACCTATGTGTATTCAGGCCATGACAAGACCACTGCAGTATCACTGACACAGCACTGAGATTCCTGGTCAAGGGCCAGTTCAAAAAAAGCCAAAATCAAAGCAGGAAGCCACTTAGTAGTCACCGGGTACACGTGGTCTGATGGGCATTAATATCAGACCTGGTTTCTCTCCTGCTAAGTCAAACCAGTCCCTCCTTTGAAGCCAAGTAGAGCAACTCAGATGAATCAAAATATCATCAGACAGAAGTGGTGTTCTTTGTGTTGCTATCAGAAATATCAGTTCTGCTCTCTAAGACCACTGAAAAACAACTGTCCTTGATGTAATATGCACCAGAGCAGAGAGGTTTGAGCGTGGTTTTTAGATCTGTATCTGCAAGTTATACAACAGCAGCTCTGTGCTCTGCAAGCAAGTGCCTTTCCTTCCTGCTGGACCAGTCTCTAGCTTCCCTTCACCCTGACGTACATGGTGTGTACTCCTTTCAAAACTATTATAGTAACCATTGGCTATCAATGTTATTTTTATTTTAATAGTAAGTGTTGTGCTCCACTGAGCTATGTGCAGAGAAAATCCAGAATGAGTAGTAGTCCATGTCTCACGGAGATAACAGTCTAAATAAACATGATGAACAGGGGAGAAAAGGGAAAGAAAAGCTTTGTTGATGGTGAGTAGAGACATGGGTCATGAAAGGAGTTGGCCAAGGTCAAAATGAGAAGTTTGTGCTAGAGCTGGAGAAATGATCCCAAGGCTTTCCTGACCAAATCCAGTGCCTTCACAGAGAGCTTGCTTTTCCACAGAAAAAACACCTTTTGCAAATTTCAGCCAAGAGAAGGGTAATTCAACATGTGGTACCTGATGAAGCTGTTTTTCCCATTTTCTGCCAAAGAATGAGATGGATTGGGGACCAGTGGGAAAGATATGGCCATAGCTGAAGTCTTCTGGGTGTTCAACTAGAAGAAACAGACTGAGGTTTCAGCTCCTCTCTAATGGACTTTTTAGGCATCGTTCTCTTGTGTTATTACAGGATTTTCCCTTGTTTTCAAGCAGCTGTTTATCACTTCAAAGAAAAAGCCAAATTGAAAGTGGAACCGTTATTAAAAAGCCTTATTTGCTCAAGGCCAGCATACAGGAAACTGGTAAAAAGTCTATTAACAAAATGACGATGTATAATGGCCAAAAGGACTTGGAAGGTGGCATATTTCTCTGTGGTCATGGATTTAAACAGTTTGCTGCATATTTCTGCTACAAAATGTAAGAGAATAATCCACTGAAAATCCTCTCAAAAACACAATTATAGATCTCAAGTGTCAAGCATGCAGGCACTCACATGTACAATTTCAGTTTAGAATTATAGTTTCATCAAATTATAGAACATAGCAAAGTATATACAAAAGCTATACTTATTCAGAGGTAAAAATGAACTTACTTCTTGACATACTTGTGTATTTACACAATTGCAGGAGACAAAGTAGATATTGAAAAGATACTTTATGCATATGCAAACACATGTGCGCCCTTGAAGACAGCTGCTTCCAGCAATGCAACACTAGAACATGAGAAGTACAGTTGCACCGGTACATGCTTTTCTGCCGAGTCCCACAAACTGGGTCATACAAGGAAAAGCCAGCCCAGGAGTCTCACCTGTTTGTTACAGTGGCACAAAGATTCTTCCCTGTGTGTGCAGAGCACTGTTTGGAGCAGACCATACTAATCAGTGTCACAGCTGTTCAGGAAAGTAACATATAGGACTGAGCTTGCTTTTCACCTCAGTAAAATTAATCTTAATTATAGCAACTTGTTCACAACATTAATGGGAAATACACTGTAAGGCTGAATGTAAATTACAAATCCAACAGAATTTATGCCTTCAGCAGCTCTTTTCCACATGGTTAGGGAAATGCTGTAAAAGCACCACCAAAATGCGTCTGGAGCCTTTTCTCTCTGCCATAAGAGCAGGAAGATCCTGTGCTAACAAGCAAATACACTCTTGGGCAAAGCTAAGGAACTTGATAACGCACGGAGTCAAGCCAGCAGGAAGACTCCCCAGACTGCAGATGAGGCCATACATATATTGCTTTGCCATTTGGACCTGACTTCAAACTGTGTGAGCTGGAAAACAGAGAAAAAGAACAGCAGAGCCATCAGTGACCTCTCTGTGAACCTGAATTGGGTAGTGCTTTGCTTCCTCTGACACTTTAATTCATATTTCTGTGCTGACTGTAAAGCTGTGTACTGGCCCCAGCAAGAATGAAATTAAATATTTATACTTTTGTGATGAGATACTTTGTTACCCCGTAAAACTTGCACATATGGAACTCTATTAATTTATGCTAATTCCTTATTTCTCTAGAAGAGCCTTTCTCCTCATTAGCATTTGATCGTTTAATACAACTTTACAGCACACACTAAATTGAAGCCCATAATCTTCTGTAATTGAAGCTTCGTGTGCATTCATTGTCATTTTTCAAAAACGTAAAAAAAAGAAGAGGGAGAAGGGAGATGTGTATGGTATTATTGCCTTTGTGTGGCACGCACGGCTCCGAGAGGGGATTAGCCCTGCAGGGACCTGTTTGCAATGCCAGCTGCAGGGAGCAGGCTGCATTCGGAAGGCTGGACCTGCCCTTGTTTGTGTTGAGGAAGCATTTTCTGTTGACCTTAATGAGAAAAGAACCAGTCCTCTGGCATGCTGCCAGTGCCTGCCAGCTGCATTTGAGGATGGTGGTAGAAAAGAAAGTAGAGGTGGAAATTTCAGCCCACAGAGTAGACCGGCAGATGAGGAGAAATTGTCCAGTTCACCCTACCCAAGAGAGCCACCCTCTTACCTTTGTCTCCTACTACTGCCCACTGTAGTCCTCTGTTGTCCTTGCTGAACCTTGCCATTATATTCCTGACATCATGTTGAGACCTGGTATTATTGGGGAGGAAATTAGTATTTCTTCCCTTGTCATAACATTGCCTTTCCTTGTCCGGTGGCCCAAATTCACTTTCACCTACCCATAAGTCTAATGACATGAAGCAAATAGCTCTGGCTAGTGCAGAATCTGTCCCCCTTGTTGGGATCGATTGCTGTTCTGGTATCAGTTTCCCAGGCTCATCTGTGGGAGTCCTCTAATCAGGAGGCTTGCTCCAGTGCTCATCTCTGGCCATAAGCTGTAAATCGGAAGTAAACTGTAAGATTTTCCATTTCAGGAAAGGAGCACAAAAGAGTGGCTTTTTTTGTTTCAGTACCTGGCCTCAAATAGAAATCAGCAGGGAACAGTGGGATGCAATGCTGAGCTTCATATTGTTCCATCTTCCCTTTCTCCCTCCTTGTCCTTAGCAGCTGGGGGTCTTCAGCACATTGAAGAGAGACCATTGGCCAACTTCTGGATTATTCCAGCAGCAGTACAAAAGAAAGTCTTTTAAATTTTGAACAACACTATAAAAACATATGATTTACTGAAGTAAGTGTCAAATTTTTGTCATTGGGCACAGAGGAACAGCTTAGTGCCTCTTGAAATACAGGAGTTTTTTTTCTTGCAGCAGTGTTCACTTTGTTCTAGATTTAAGGAAACTAAAAAAGATCAAACATTGCAACAATTCACTGAGTATTTTAAGGTTTTCAATGCTTCCGTGTATTTTACACACAGTTAAATGAGGCTCAGCCTTATCTTGCTGAATTCTCTATGCTGTCTTTCATGAAAACAAGAACTTGCACATGCTTGAGTCCAGCTACCATTGAACTTGAGTTGATAGAAGTGGAAGAACTAATACTTAAACAGAGACTAGTAACATGTTTCAAAATGCAGACCGCTTGATTTTACTAACGTAAGTAGTGTCATTCAGGTTAGGACCTTCTGATACACCTGTATCAAAATTACCTTGAGTTTTAATGTGAGAATTGCCAAGCGACTGCAGACTGCAGTCTGGTTTTATACATTCGTGACATTTACAGCAGCAAGGTTTACGGAAAGGCACTCAGCCTCCACCAGCAGAGCTGAATGATGGTTCAAAACTAGGGCAGGGCTGGAAGAGCAGAAATTCTCCAGCTGGAAAGATTAATAATTGTAATGTACAGAGGCCCCACTACATCCTTGGGGAGGAGTTCGTGAGCACTACATTAAATGTACCCTTAGAATTGCATAGAGGGAAGCACTGGACTGAATGCTATCATCAGTTCTCAGGGACACATTGACAAAGACATAAACAATGGAAAAGATAAAAATATCCATTGCCCCAGTTACAGAAAACACCTGCAGCCAGCAGAGCACTTAAAACTCATTTAAGTCTCATTGAGTTCAGTGAGAGTTAAAAACATGCCCACTGGCTGCTCTTGAATCAAGGTGTAAAAGACAACATTGCTGTGTTTGTGCTCGCATGTGGTGGACATAAAGCAGTGACTTCAACACCAAGTACTGTAGCTTGAGTGAACATTGTATCAGCAATTTACAACAACAAAAAAAGACTCAACATTTTTAAGTTTAAAAAAACACTTCCTATTTAAATGCCATCTGCCTGCACTGATGCTTATTTAAATTGTCAGTTAATCAATGAAATCTATTTAAGCTAGCAGTACATCACAGCAAATCAGTGTAATCACCTTCATCTTCATTTGAATTTAACTGGACTTATCTCTCAATTTTGCCCCTGAATAGATGCAAGTCAGAAGTGAAAAACAAGAAGTATATTTTACCAAATACAGTTATGTATCTCTGTTGCTGAAGCTCCTCCTTTTGGAGGAGTACATCTTCATGTTCCAAAAAGCTCACTTCTAGAATCTTTTTTCCTAGGGCAAGGAGAGGAGGAGATTGGTTTACTCACCTAGAAATTAACAGCACATCCTAAGGCTTGTCTAAATCCTTTATCAAACAGCTCTTCACATTTTCTTTACACCTGGCTCAAGCCAGGAACCAACTGTACCAATGTGTCAGTAAAATACGCTCGGGTCTCTATCGAGGTGACGGTCAGCTAATGAAGGCAGTGTGTTTCAAATCAGTGCTCTCAGCCTGTTACACTATCTTCTAAAACACTGACCATAAAATTACACAGTAAGTGCCTTTTAAAGACAGTTACCACATGGTTATTGCTGCTTTCCAAATTAGATTGTCATCACGGGTGTTAAGGAGTGAAAGATACAGGTAGGGAACCCGTTCATTCCTTAGCTCTGGCAGGTTGGAGCTCCCAATGCTTATTCATTTTGCATTAGCAAGAAACATCAGAACATCTCAGCTCCCCACACCACGAGGTAAATTATTCCTGGAGCACTGTACTTGGTAGCTACGAGTTTAATTACCTTGTAATCTGCAGGTCGTGTTATTACTTTGTGGTTACATGAGATTTTTTTTCATACTTATTTACATAGCCTATAAAAGCAAGTGACATTGGAATGGATTTTTGTAAATTGGTGCCATGCATACAGTTCTTTCAGTGTCTGAAAAAATGAGATTCTGCTCTCAGTAAGCATCTGCTGGCTAAATCTGTATGCTGTCTTAAGCGTGAAACACCTACTAATGTCTTAGCAAGGCACAACAATTTTTCTATAAAGCCAAAACAGGTACTACAGTTGATTATTTTATATTAAACTCATGGGACCGGGGAATGTATTTAAGAAAGAATTCATACTGTTGACAATGTGAGTTTTAGTTTTAAGTACTGATAGCTGCTCCCAGTTCAGTTTGGGCAGTACTGCCTGAAGGCGATAATCCAGAACAGGCTCATCTCAAAAGATACATTCAAATCATGAGTTTGATTTCTTTTATCAGTATCTTTTGTGATGTTTCGTTACATTCAGCATATTCAGCCATAAATAACAAAAAAAAGACCGTTTGATGGCTGAGAGCTAAGTCCAGGCATAGACAGATGGTCAAGTTCTGCATCCGTCTTTGTTCCAGAACAGCCCTCTCATCAAAACTTCCCCAGAAAGAAGAGTCCTATGCTTGGAATTCATGGCAAAGACAGTGCAGGAGTGTATTCACAGGGGAGAAGTGTATGCCTCACTGCTGTACAGAGGCACATCTCCGTCACTGCAGAGAGATGCTGAGTTACACCCAAAGATCTGTCCCTCTGCTTGAGGTGGAAGGTTTGAAGTATAAAGATGTCTTGTTTTGAAAAAACTGTAGGAAGTTACTGTAACTGTGAAGTTCTGTATCACATTTAACCACATAAATATTTTACAGGTTTTCTTAATGTGCAACCCACAAACATATTAACCTTTGCAACAAACAATGCACTGAGTTCTTCTTTGATGCATGGTACTTGATTAACGTTAAATCAGCTCATTGTTTTTTTAATTGTGGAGGACCTCAGTGTGTTATTAAATAGTGTACAATTTCTTACTACATAAGGGAAGAAGTACACATATATTTTAGTTGCAGGCAGTAGCTCTAAACTTCTCTTTATCTTGGAAGCATTACTAGGTTTTCTAATTAAATGTCACAAATTTATGTGAGAATTTTGTTTTAATATTTTGACCATTTATCTGGTTAAGGGAGGAAGGAATATTTTCTCTGTAATGATGAAATTTTCATCCAGAAAAAAACTCATTTCAAACAGTTAGTAGTGAAGTTAAGTATCTAGCTTGTATAAGGCCTGGTTTAGTCATTGAAAGACCGAGTCACTGCGCTGGAGGAAACACTATAGGAGGCTTGTGAGCTCTTAATTGGGAACAGGGCAATGCATTGCACTTACTGGTATAGATACTTCTTTGTCTGACAGATTGAAGTTCCCAGCCGATTTTACTGCCTTAACTGTCAGTTTCCTTTGTGTCCTTTTGGATGACAAGAATCATCTCCAGTATGAGCTGCTCAGTAGTAGTTTGAGCAGCAAGTAATTCACAGGATCTGTTTAGGATGAAGCATGGATTCATATGATGTGATTCACCTTAAATCTATGAATATGTTTTTCTTCCTTCCCTCCTCCTGCTACTTCCCTGGCTTCTTTGTGAATCAGGAATAAACCCCAGATGCCCTTTGCAATATGAAAAAGGGATGTGCTTCTGTAAGCAGAATTTCTGAAGGCACCAAGCCTTGGGATATCTCTGGGTAAATCAGATACTTGCAAGCAGCTCTGCTTATTTTGGGGAATGAGTGGCTGTGCTTTGTTCCTGAGAAGCTACAATTAAGAGTGGTAATTTCCACACCTGAGTGAATAAATATATAATAACTACAGCAAAATATGCACAGCTGGAATCCACAGTCAGGACTATCTGGGTAGAAAGAAGATGAACAGTTTTCTTCTCTTCAGCTGGAGGGTTCTCGGTGCCTTTTACAAAACCAAGGGAAGCCTTCCAACTGCATGCAAAACACTCCAAGGTTTCATCTCTCATGTGAAGAAGTAATAGAGTCATAGGATAAATGTTCTTGATAGACCATGATGCAGACTTATTTCTGGTGCCTGCTAATTGACAAAGCAAGCCTCAAGAGCCATCTAGAGGTTGTTTGGCAAGAATAATTTTGATTATTTTAAGAATGTGGCTTATGCATGCCAGAAACAAAAGCCTAGTTCCTCCAGGTTTTGTTCTTATGTGCAGCATGGCAAATTAGGAAGACCTCTAGTGACATCACTGGAACTTCAGCAGTGTAGAAAAGGTTTCAGAGAAACCATTCCCTTCACCACCATTACAGCTGTTTTACTAATAAGAAGCTGCATTCATATGCTGCAAGAAGAAAGCATTACAGAATATGCCATGTGAGGCAGAACACATTTGGCATGAGGACTGTGCTCTTGCAAGCCCCAGACACACTTCAGTTGATAACAATGACTCAGTAAGCAGATAAGCAGATTTAGCCAAAACTGGCACACAGCTGGGATTTACTTAATTATGAAGCTATTACAGTCCCGGTGGTATTGTCTGATCTGTTCTGGCTTCCCCTTAAGTCTGTGTCGAATCAAACTAAAATCAATAGAGCTTTGAACAGGGGCCATTGTTTGCAGGAACATGGTAGAGAAAGAAGTTAGAACGGGGGTCTGTGAGTTCACTCACACTGTTATTGGTAGCCAAAATGTGCCAGCCTTCAGAGACATCTTCTCTTCAGATGGAATTGTGGGAAGCTTAGTTTTGAGGCACTTGTACAACTGCTTAGAAAGAAAGGAGAGAACAGAGGGAAGAGGGTTTTGCAGACACAGTGGTGGGAACAGTTCTTCAGTTCTAGCAGATGTTTCTGTTCGCAGCTCCAGTCTTTGGCGGGCTGTGCTTTTATTTAGATTTCAAGACATCTCCAGACATGAGGGTTTTTTAATGCTATCGGTGGAGCTAATTTTCTGTCTCTCCGGTTCACATCTCTATTTGTCAGTAAAGAGCAAGTATGACCTTTCACTAAATCAGACTGAAACCTCTTCCTGACATCCTCTATCCACCAGACAGAAGACCATTGAAGTCCTTCTGGTGTAAGCTGCTTTGACATTAATGCATCCTCTGTTTACCTCAACAAAGAACTTGGACTTGAAGATCTAAATATATTTTGCCAAATCATGACTTTGTACTGACTTGATAAATACCAAGTATACGTATTAAAATCCTTCTGAGTAGGAAGCACACGTGTACAGAAAGTAACACAGCAGGCATATTATGCATTCTCTTTAGGTTAAAGCATATACTTTGGATTTAGAGGAATCTCTTTGATATTTCCTCTGTAATTAATCTGCTGGAGGAAGTAGTTGAATACCAGACTGGAACAGCTGAAACACAGAGGGGGTGGACTGCTGATGTAGCACCAGTAAAACTGAGCCCACAAAGCTCTTCAGAGATATTCAGGAGTCTCTGCCCCATGGAAAGGAGATTCCTGCAACTTAGGCTTATTTGGATTTTCCGCTGAGGTTGAGTTTCTTGGGGAAAAAACAAAAAAGCAGTGAGCGGCAACACAGGTTTAATTTCAAGATATTAAAACTTCCTATAATGTTTCTAAAGTGATAACCCAAACAGCTGCCTAATGGATTCTGAGGGCTGCTCTCTTCAGGCCAGCCCATGCACCTGTGAGATCTCTGTACAAACATCGCCTTGAAAGCCACGTCCCAAGCGCAGCTCAGCTTTTGCATTATGCATGATCCTTCTCACTCTCACCAGATGTGGGTGGAGAGGGGAACTAACACAGATGCTGCCAGGGTAATGGCAGGGGCTTTTTGAATCCTGAGAGAGGGAAAGAGAGGTTTTATCAATACTTATTATGAATGAGATGAAATGAAATGTTTCCATAAGGGATTTCTGGCTTCAAGATGCATAGACCTGCTCGATCAAAATGCTGAAGGTAGAAGGAGACAACAAAGATAAAGACTTCAGGGGTGCTAGTTTAGTATATGCCAGCTATTCCAGCCATGTCTCTGAGCATCAATGAAAACCTACAAATAATAGAAAGGTGAAAACTGAAAATCACGGCTAAAGGATTTCTCCAGCAGAAATGTATTTTTCTGTATGTCTGAATTCAGAACACTAGACACAAAAAAGAAGATTTAGGAGTTCAAACCTTTGGACAAATAACTGCACAGTAAGAAAATGTGTTCTTGTAAAAGATGCCAAAACACAAGTTCAGTGTAATGCAACAGCCATATAATTAACAAAAAGGAACCAGCAAAATATGAGAAAACCAGAAAGTATACATAGAACATAGAAAAAAACCCCTATATATACATGTGTACACACGCACACACATATATGCAATATGAGTATGAAGACAGCATCTGCTCTTAACTCAGCTATGCTGCACATTAGACAGTGCAAAATGTAGTTTAT
>Ga0181612_182490_pt1 | contig 19856 bp, 14 predicted proteins | sample HoacroProtozoa21_FD_119630 | JGI IMG/M metagenome (GOLD analysis project Ga0181612, IMG submission 119630) | Hoatzin crop microbial communities from Cojedes, Venezuel. Combined Assembly of Gp0051906, Gp0051904, Gp0051908 | reverse complement strand
TCCACATATGGCATGAGGTGGGAGATGGCTCTTGGCATCATGAAGAGAAGATGGGCTAGAAATCCTGGTATCAATGTGTAAAGCAAAAGTAAATTGAGTGGAAGGGGGAAGGCAGTGATTTACACACGGTTCAGTACCAGGTTCACCAGTTCTGAGCACCAGTGAGTGCAGCCTCAAGCAGATCAGCTCACCGGGGTGTCAATCCTGAGACCTGTCAAGAAGTTAATGGACTCCTTGTGAAAGTGTTTGGTGCTAGTCACTCTGGCTGTAATCTCTTGTCTCTTTGGAAATGTGCACTAAAGTTAGGGTAAAACTACAGAATGGTGCCCCCCAGTCTTTTTCTTCAAGGTGTACTCCCAGTGCTATGTTTGATCAAGAGGAATGAAAATACTACCCTCTGTGAGAGGAAAAAAAAAAAAAAAATAACAAGCCACTGTGGATATTTTTAATGTCCATTAAACTGTTATGCAAATTGTCCCTTTTCTGCAGCTTGCGCTGCTATTTAATTATATTTGGTCTGACTTCTGTCTAAAAAAAACCTCTATTTTTTAATTTTTTCCAACTCTACTTCTAAGAAAGTTGATGCTTTAAAGGGAAAAAAAAAACCTTGGGTTTTTCAGGCTTCAAAATTAATAATTTCTACACCTGACCCAGTTCCTGCAGCTGCCAAAAAAGAAAAGAGAAAGCTATTTAAATTTCTCACAGAACCATTTATCTCTTAAAATATGCCAAGGCAATTTGAGGTGGGGGTGGAGACACAGCTATTTATCTCAGCAGCTTGATTTTTCTCTTTATGTTTTGAACTGTCAGGGGAAAAAAAACGGTAGGAAGCTATTCTTGGGCTATTATTGATGTATTGTGTTGCCATTATGCAGGATGTCTGCTTTGCTATATACGGAAGGACATTAATAATAGCCATCTCCCCTGCCCCCACCCTCGGTTCCTCTTTGGGAAGATATGGTTTAAACTGGAGCATCTGCCATGTTCAAATTGCTGCTCCCTCCTCCCCTTTCCCCAGCTCACTCCCAGACTAGTTTTAGGAACAGGGCTAAGGGAATAAGGAGACAGGTTATATTTGCCATTTTTCTGCCTACTTGTGTGGTTGCTCCAGGCAAGTCATTTCCATGCCGTGTACCTGTCTACCCTCTGCCTTCCCGTGCATTGCCCCTCCTTTCATTTTAAGTTCATCAGTGAAAAAAAACCTGTTTTCTCGCTGTCTTTTTCTCACACGGGCTGGCTGGCAGAACGGACTCAACAACAGACCTCTGATTTGTTATTACCCAGCATTGCATATCCAGAAACGCTGGTTGCATTATTTCCCCTAAATAGGAAAATGTATTCCCGTTCCCATCCCTCCTACTCCAGGTTGAAAACATTGTTACGAAACTTTAAAGGGTCCGTCCGCTTGTTTAAAGACTCGGATGCTTGTTTTATTTTTGGAAGCAAAGTGTATGGTGAACAGGAATAGTTTGATGTTAAAAAAATAGCCTCACTTCAGCATTCTCCTGAAGTGTGGGAAGTCCTGTCTCCGCAGGTCTGCGCCAGCAGCGTGACAGCCTGGAGAGCAAAGCCGAATGGAGTAGGAAAAAGAACTGCCCTGCCCCTTTTCATCTGTGAGAAGAGAGAGGTGAAAATAATAAACGTTGCTCTGATGTTTTTTTTAATGGCTGTTGCTACATCTCATGTGGATTTTGTTGCTAGAAGCTTTGCTTATTTAGCATTTCTGATGGTCAGGACCATGTGCTTTTGCATGGTGCCATTATTTTTACTCATCGTATGTTGTGTCCTAGTCTTGCTCTGGTCTCTATATGGTATGGAGCCATTTTGCTTTGGGCACTGAATTAAAGCAAAGTTAGGAGCTCTGTCTAGGAAAGCTCACCTAGAGTTTAGGACCCAAAAATGCAATCAGAATATTTTCCAGTTCTGATGTAGGGAGGTTTTCCAAATATGAATTCTAGTTGGGAGGAATGCCTTCATTGGGAAAGTGCTCAGATTTCAAAATGAAAGGGACATGGCCATTCAGTGAAGTTTCTTGTTGCTTTTATTGTTTTTTTGCCAGTGGCCAAGGAGAAAAATGCCACCCTCTGAAGTGTTCCTTAAACTAGAGCCAGAACCCAGCACAACCTCTGCTCTAGCTTGCCACTCTTGCAGGATGAGATTCAGGAAGGCCTGCTAACGAAGCAAGGTCCACCTCATCCTCTCCGTAGTCACAGCTGCTCCCTGTGGTGAGTCAGTGTCCAGCCTAGGGCTTGGTCCTACCTTCCTAGTGCAAGTATTTTGCCAGACACAGGTGCCTTCTCTCTGCTGTTAGCTCTGTGATTGTGTGCAATGGTTAGGATTTTCAGGGAGGGAGGAGAAGATCCTGTTCCAATTAGGCTGCCTTTGTGCTAATGTTTCATTCAGGGCTGTGTGAGATAAGAGCAGTTTGCACTGAACTGCACAGCCAGAGGTTGTGGTTTGCGTTTCAAAAATGTTGAGATGGTATCCATTGAAAATACAGAACTGGGGCGCTTTTTTATATCTGCTAGTGCTTTACTGACAGCTCTGTATGGGTTGAAAACCCATTTTGGTTTGGCAAATCAACATTTTCTGCCTTGTTCCCTGAGCCTGATCTAGTTCTTTTCTTTATCCACCCCAAAAGTAGTATTTCTAATGTGCCTAATGCCTAAGTAGCTAAGCACCTGACAAGCATCTAAGGAGAACAACCAGCAAGGTGAAGGGCAGGCTATTAACAGAGCTGCCTTTATAAAAAGTGTATTCCACTTTCTTCACTATGTGCCTTTTCAGAGACCTGTGGTGCTCCTTTAAGGGCAGCAGAGAAATAGCCCTAGTGCCAAGCAGGGATGGGATCTATGAGGATGATGTAGAAGAGAAGGAAAAGGTTAATTTTGAGCATCTGTTCTCCATTGGTATAAGCAAAGCAATGGCTTATCCCATCAGCACTGCTTGTTGTTTTGCTTAACACACTTCGTTGTCTGGTAGGCAACTGTTCGGTAGCGGAGGTGCTTGGGTGTATCTCCTCAAACGTCTGTATCTTATCACAACTCCAGAGTCAATCGTATCTGGAGATTTTATTCGCTTATTGTTGTCTCTTGTGAGGTCTCCATTATTCATTTTTTATGTAATGTTAGAAGAGGATTGAATGTGAACCAAAGGCTGGGTGTTTGGTTGGTGCTGCTGTATTAAAAAGATGTGCTCTCACTTTCAATCCCCAAAATCTTGCTTTAGGAAACTTTTCCTTGCTGTGGTCAGAGAGGAAATGCAAGGTTTATTGGAAATGCAGCAAAGGGAAAGGTTTGATGTTCTAATGCTCAGTACTGCACCACTGTGACCTCCACTGCTGTCCCTCTGTAGAGTGAGGACTGAATATTGGTAGAGGTATGGGCAGAGCAAGGTTGTGCTTGAACTTTCTCATGATCTTGCTAGACAGGATCTGCCTTGGTGAGACGTCAACTTCCGTAAGTGTCCTGCAATTTCCCATGCCACGGCTTGTGTTTTAGACCATCAGAGAGACTGAAGGGCAGACCCCCCTGCCTTCCCTCCAGTTAGTCACATGAGAGACTAGGAGTACTAATTCTGCAGTTTTGGTAACAGCACTTTCCAGCTCAGAGCAAACAGCAGAGATCTGCTGTGTTTCAGACCCTAATCTCTCACGCTGGCTTTACCTGTGGGCTGATACAAGGGGGTCTAAACCATACACAGGTCATTCCAGAAAGATCCTCTTGGCTAAATGCCCCAAGGTGAAGACCTCGAGGGCTGGGAGATTGGCTTAGCTCTTCCGAACTGCAAGGAAGGAGTGCCCCTGGGAATGTGTTTGTCCTGTGTAGCTGCTAAGCTTTGGCCTGTTCCTGCTAGCTGTAGACCTGTCTGTTCTAGGGTTCACCCGCGATGAAGTGTATTGGATGTGCCGTAATTCATGGTGGATGACTAGGAAGGGTTTGAGGTGATATTTCAGCTTTATGGTAGCTGTTAGTTTAGCCTTTGAGATAGAGAAGGTTTTGCATTGTTGCCTTTGCTGCAGGTGCGAGGGGAGCGTGACTGTGACCACGCTTCTCCTCGCCCTGTGCCGGCAGACAGAGGCTCTCAGTGGTATGGGAAGCATCTTCCTTTTAAATGTGAATCACTAGCCTAGGTATCTGGGCAAGAAAGGGGCACAAGGAGGCATTCCCTGTGTGAGGAATGCCTTCTGCTGCACACTCCATGCCCTCAGATCCTAATGAAGTAACATTACTTGAGTTTTTAGGACTGGTCTCCTGTCTGTCAGAGTTTTACCCCTTGCTGAGCACAAGCACTATGCAAGCCCGTGAGGGGCCCAATCCTGCTGCCATTGGAGTTTTCCTGAATCCTGTGAGTTGCTGAGCAGCCTCCCTTCTCAATGAGCCCATCAGGCCACTTGTCTCCTTCACTGATGACTTCCCTAGGGCTTGGAGGGCACATAGGAGATGCAATCAGCACCTTACAGGATTGGTCCGCTAGGTAATATATGAAGTTTTTTCTCTGGTAACTTGTGTGCATGAATTGAAACCCATTTATTCCAGTTTGTTCTGAGGACAGATGCAGCATATACACATTTTCTATATTTATAAAAATATATAGATATATATATTTTGTTCTCAGCTAGTTACCTCTTCTAAACTGCAGTTTTCAGAGCAACCGGCATATATTTTTTATTCAACACGTAAAATGACTTTTTACAGTAAGGAATGAAAGCGGTTTTAAGCATGTGTTTTCTGTATTTTTATTATGCATTATCCAATTATATTGAGATGTATTTTCCTCTTTGCTCTGCTCTTTCAGTTGTTATCCTTTCTATCAGTTATGCTTTTCTAATGTTTTGTAAGGGAAAATAAATATGCAAAATCGCCAGATGCCTTTTTTCTTTGCAGAAAAAGTATCACAAATGCTTTTTTATTACATTTTACCAATCCAATAAACTCCTTATAAATTTTATTTTTGTTTGCTAGCGTGTGAAATTATTTTTTCAAGTCGAATGGTATTTACTTTCTCCCAACCTCCACCTGCAATTATGCTTCATATCCTACATCTCTCTCTCTTTTGGATTCAAAATTTCACTGTGTGGCTTCTCAGCATACTTAATTCAAGAGCCTCTTTCACTGTTGGGTGAAGCAAGCATGCTAGAAATATGTGACAAGAGAGGCTACCTCCTGCTTGTACTGGCCATCTCTTGATGAATTTTGCGCTGTTCTTAAAAACGTGTGCCTTTGCAGTAAGGAGCACTCCACTCCTAAACCGTGAGTTAATCTGCAGAGGTGGGTTATGTGCAGAGGTTGCCCGCAAGTATTCTCAAATTTGAGTTGTGATGGGGTGACAGCAGAGCCAAGCACCTTGCTTTGCAGCTGAGTGGAGGAACATTATTCGAACTGTTACAGGCAGAGTAGAAAGAAGTGTGGTTTGCAAAGCCTGTCTTCTCGAGGAGGTTGTTTCTAGGGTGTCATTGTGGTAAATAATCTGGATTGTTCCCAGTCCAGTCCAGTCTGCTTCAAAAATACCACTGATCACCACACAGCCTGACCTTCACGTCTCCGGTCAGACAACCTGGCACAGCACCAGATGCTCACCGAACGCTTTACCTGACCGAAACACTTCAAGTGACAGGGAATCCAGTGTATCCCAGTAAGCTTTTCCAATTACCATTTCTTACTTGCTAAATGTCTGTACCCTGCTAATGGCCTCTGTTTTTCTACTGTCTCTATCCTTAGACCTTTGTGTAAAAACCTTTTGGTCTAAGAAATCTTCTTCAGTGCAGAGCTACACAGGTTGTCTTCAGGGTGGGATTCATCTCGATGAACTTTAGCAGCCTGGAAGACAGCTTTGTTGTCCGAGGTGGCCTGCTAGTCCTCTGTAGTCAGTGGAGAAGGTCTGTCATCTTTGCTTCAGGTGAGCGTCTGAGGCAGGTTTGTTTTGTGTCTTTAAGAGTTAAATGAGATGAATACTGTCCTCCACTCATATCGGCAAAAGTAGTTTTTTTAAAACAGTTTTTCACAGAGTTGTAGAGATCCCGAGGCACACAATACAGCTAAGCCCATTCCCTGTTTGTCACTCCCAACAGAATTTTATCTGGCGTCCACAGATGAAGATCCCACAACATCCCGTGTCAGTCCATTCCGTAGTGGCGTTGTCTTCACCCGTGGACAGTCTTTCCCATTGTCCAGACTTACTATTGGCTGCAAATTAAATCTCGTACCTCCCTTCCCACCTCCAGTGAACATGAAAGGTTTCTTTAGCAGGTTATGTATTGTCAGGGGATGCTTTCTTAGCCGTGGATGAGGCACGAGCAGCAGCTTCACTCCCAGCTCCTCCTCCCCTTCCCCAGGGGCCTTTAGGAAGGGCCTGTGTTCTCCCTCAGGAAAGGTCGAACTCTGCAGCCTGTTCCTACAGGACACAGGAGTCTGACAAGCTTTGTGTTATCAGTAAGGGGAGTGTAGGCTTTCAAGTCCATTCGAACTGCTATATATTTTTCCAAACTCGCTATTATTACTTCCTTTATAGGACAAGGTATTTTTTCCTAAACTTGTTACGATGGAAAAGTTCCAGGGATATGTTGTCCACACACAAATCAAAACACATCAGAAGGCCAGGGGCCAGAGGCCAGGCCAAGGGTGGGGGAGCTGTTAATTCGATAGTTTGGCACTGCTCTTCTTGCTGTCAAAGGTAACAAGAATTCTTTGAAACTAATGAAAGCTCTGGGAGTGACGTGTGTCTAAAACCCAGGAGCCAAGGCTAGCCGTACCGGGGCTTCAGGGTGGGATGGAGGCAGTGTGGACCATTGGGAGAACCCACAGGTTGCTCTGTTGGTGACATTCCTGGTCAAACAAAGAACCAGTTGTTCTGCTGGCGTGAGGGCTATCTCCAACTGTGGCTACTGTAGATTTAACCACCCGGCTTTGAACAAAGATGGGTCTTGTATGTTTGTCTTGAAGATATCTAGGCTAACTTGCTGTATGGCTTCCTCTGTGTTACAAATGGGGTTTTATTGCTGAGCAAGGATGACTTTTGCTTTCTAGCTAATTTTGAGAAGATTTGGGGGTTTTGTAAGCTTCCTCAGGTGTTTTCAAAGCTGGGAAGAAACTTGGAAAGCTGGGGAATCTGTCCACAGTGCTAGTCTTAGCAAGCAGTATTGGTGTTCTGGGCGGGGTTCATCTCTTCGATCTCCAGTAGTTTGGGAACAAGAGTCCAATTCAAGCAAGGTGCAGGGCTCCCTCTGTGACAGACGGACACCTCCAAAGGGCCATTCCTCCAACGTCTCTTAGAAACCTTCTTCATGGCAGGATGAACTGTTTTCTGGAGATCCCCCTCTTACTCTATTAACCGTCAAGGGGCTCTGAAATACCATCATAGTCCAGACCTCTCGCTTGCAGACAACTGAAATTGGAGAAGATAAATGGACCCAGTGAGTGGGCTCCTTCACCACTGTCTATTCCCCACAAAATGGCAAGGGGCTGCGTAACATCACCTCCACTGCAAAAACCAGCAAGGAAAGGGGGGAACAGGAGTTTGGATCGGGCTGTCAGGAGAACTGCTGCTGCTGTCAGTGCCATCCATCACAACCTGCCAGGGTCGTGCAAGACAAAGTACCGCTCCTCTGGGCCACAGAGGAGCTCCCTTCCCCAGGGAGCTTTCAGGAGGAAGACTGGGAGCTTGCTGCCGCTGGGTGCTGGACCAGGTATCCAGGCAGTCCTAGTAATGGTGAGTCAAAGAGTGGGAAACCTACACCTCTGCTGCTGCTGAGAGTTTCTGGGGACAATGTTTTATTGATACTGAATCCACTTAAAATACACAAGGTCAGTCCTGAAGCAGAGCAGAGACGTAGCAATTGCTTTCGGAGTGCTAACTGCAGCTCCAGTGCAGTGTCACCAGGAGATTCACGTGACACTGTTTTCCACAAGGTAAGGAAAAATAAATAAGCCCAAATCATTGCATAGCAGATTGGGCTGCTTTTTTATCTTGCAATATTGTTGATGTTGGACTAAATCTGCTGTCTTAAAGTATAAATATAAAGACGCTGCTAAATCATCACTATTTCAGCAACTAATTAAGGGGTAATGCTCATGGTGCAGCAGTATATGAGGCAATAAATGGCTTTGGCGGCTGATTAAACGCTGGCACCAAGGCATTTAATTACAGCAAAAGCCAATTACCATGCGCATATTCCAACACCGGACATTACTCCTGTTACATGACAGAACAAGGAAAGGCAATACACCATGCCGTGGAGACGTATAGTACAGGACTCCCTAGCTTTGCCAAAACCTGTGCTCTTAATCCATACTGGCTCTGACAAGGGGGCCGGGTCTCCATAGGGAAGGCTCAGAACAAGGTCACAGAGTGAAAATTCTTGGTAATTTATAGGACTCATTTGAGATCTAGAAACAAAGTCAAATATTTCACATCTCTCCTGTACTAAGGTGGATTTGACCATTTGCAGAAGTCACATTCCCACACTCAGCCAACAGGTGCATTTAAAGCCCCACCTTAGTATGTTTGGCATCGATGGGCAAGTCAGCCGCACTGATGGAAGAGGTGATGTGTGGCCTTTTTTTTTCTTTTAGCTATTGCATTGCAGAAAGCATAATCAGTTGCAAAACACCACATGCCATTCTTCAGCTAATTGATTTAAAAGCTGGAGTTTGATTTTCGCAGGCTTTCAGCTCTTGCACTATCCGTTTGTCTTAACCAGCTCAGCACCTCTTCAAATTAAGCCCTCGCTCTCTTTAACCAGAAATGAATTCTTCTTTTGAAGGAGTTTCCTAGAGAAATTCTCTCTTAGAAAATCCTTGGCACGAAACCTTAGCCAGCCTTGGCATGCAAACCTGCCTCACGCTGGCATTAACAAGCCTCTTATTTAAATGTTGATGAGCTCTTTGCTGCCAGTTAGCAATGGGAAATGCAGTCTGTGTGTTAAACCAGAGCTGGGAATGACTTCCAAATACCGAAATGTTTGTTAAACTCGCGGCCCACCTCTTCCCTCCTTGGGGGTGGGAAGCTTCCCAGCAAATTGGCCCCATTTAGCACAGAAACTGCCAGGCAGGATCAGACCAGGGATCCCTCTTGTTCTGTGGCCCACGCGGGAGCAATGCCAGCAGCACAGCTTCCCAGGACACCCCACCATACCGCTGACGTGCCCGTCTGCCCCGGGAGCCTGTCCCCGACCCATGTTAATTAGCAATGGTCTCACGCTTCAAGGGCAGGCTCCCCCCACTACAGTGTGCCTTTGGGTTTACTTGTTTGCTGTTAACCTTTACCGTTATGCGGTGAGTCTGGTGGCTGTCACCTGTGTCGAAAGCCAATGAATTGCATCCTCCAGACCTGTTTGGAGTCACTTGGTTCTTCACAGTGCTTTATAGAAATGCATTCCACAAGCTGATTGCAATACTATATATATTGATGTATCTCTTTAGCTACACAGACATCCCCTAATATTCAGCCTGAGGCTGTGGGATGAGCTTCTATTTTCTTGCCGTCCTGTGGAGACCAAATGCTTTGCTGCCTCTAAACCAGGAATATCTCGTATATGGTGGGGGCTCTTCAGTGCTTCTGGGACTTTCCCCTTTTGCAGCAAGTCTGAGGTGAGTCAAAGGACGAGTTTTAAATAATAAATGCCAGGAGAAGGAGTCTCCCTGTATCCTCATGTTACCTTTGCTGCCTTCTGAAATCAACATGTTCTCCAGCCAAGGAACGTGTAAATTCTTTTGGCTATCACTCACTTCTGGATGAATCCCAACGGCTCATATATACAATAGTTGGTTTCCTCAGTGTTTGAATGAACCAGAAGGGCTTTGTCTGCTATAGATGGGAGCTTTCAATCCCGTTTATGGTACATTATATCAGTCTGAAATAGCATCTGTGAGGTCCTTAAACTGAACCACCATCAGATTTATAGCCACCGCAGAATAGTTAGCAGGCTGGCTCCAGAGAGCTACAAGCAGTAACCATATTCTCTTGAAATATTTGCTTTCACTGCAAAGTTGACCTGAGGAAGAACGTGTTGTTCGATTCAAGATCTCTGTTTGTTCATTTATTCAGAGAACGTCTTCATTGGCAGCCACTGTAAAGAGATGAGCTTCAGAGTTGAGAGCCAAAGACATGCTTCTTGTCATTGCAGAGCTGGTGACAGCTGCTCAGACGGGGAGCTTCCCGTGGTACATCCACACATCTGCAAGGTGAAAGGTGCAGGACTTGAGTTGTTCAACATCATGGGATGAGCAAGATGGTTCAACTAAGCACAATCTTCCACCCAAACTGCTGCCCAGAGGATGACTGGGACCTTGACTGAAACTCAGCAGACGGAACAGCAAATGCATGCACTGACATGTTCTCAATTTTTAATATCTCTGCTGCCTTGAAGAGCCCTTGAAATACCTTGGCAAGGCTGCAACAGCAGGACCAAAATAGGATGCACCGAAAATCTCCCCTGGGAGCCTACTCTTGGGTCACTTCCAGTCTGCTGGTCACCTGTGCTCTAATGCAGGCCAAACTCAGGGGAGTTCTCCCACCTACCATCCTCCCTGGAAACAGCCACGGGAATGGCTGTTTGTCATCAGTTGTCCTGGGGAAGTGCTGGAAGCCAACTGAGATTGGGAAGGTTTTGCTTGATGCTGTGCAGACATGGCCAGTGACAGCCCATGCCTCAGACGCTCCCAGTCTAAGTAGGCAGGACACATGAAGAGCAGGCAGCGCGGCCAACTCAAGCTGCCAGAGCCCTGTGTTTAAATGAAATTCTTGGCTTTCATTTAAAATAATAATAATCATACTAAAAAAAAATCTGACCCGCTCAGTTGGAAATACGATCCCTAAAGAGTCAGAAACCACAAGGCCATTCAAAAAGGCCCATAATTCATACGTATATGCTTATAGCTCTTGATTTTTAAGCCAAAATCATGATGTTTGGAGGATCAACTCAAGACTTACAAATTCCTAGAGCCTGACAGTACCAAGTGGGGAAAGGGCAAAATTAGCGCACGGGAAAAAAGAGAGTTGCCAAAGGTATGATGGCAGGTCAGTGGTAGAGCCAGGCCTCCTGCCTCCTCACCCCATGTACTAGCCACATTGCCTGGCCTCCTTCCCCAAAGGAAATTAAGAGTCCTTAAAGCAATCCTGGCTATTTTGGTCTTGTGTTTCCATCTTCCTTCAGATGCTTTTATTTTCAGCAACACGCAGAACTTGCAGCATCCTGCTGCTCCCCATAAGATATTATTCCATCTCTGGGGCTCGTGGCCATGGTACTGTATGCTGATGACATCTGTGGGAGTTTGCAAGTAGCTTAACATTTGCATGCCATGAATATGCAGCTCTGAGCATAGCCCAGTTCTCCATGCAGCCAGCCTGTGCATGTTTGCCAGGGACAGCAGCATCCTGCATGTGTCTAGATCCCAGGAGGCAGCGGTTCCTGGGGCCTTGGGTCACATTTTTGTGTATGTTTGGCTGTTTACAATCACAGATGCCTGGATAACCAACTTTCTGTTCAGCACCCTGGGAAAACAGGGCTTGCTTTTAATCACAGCAAAAATCAGGGTCTTCCTGGTGAGTAGCAATTGTCCCTACCTGAGCCGTCTCCGCGATCTGATTTCTACCTGTAAGGAGAGCACGGAAACCTCCCAGCACAGAGCACAGCACTGACCAAGGGCAGAGCCTGCCAGCGGCTCCTCTCCTGTCACACTGACTTCTAATTTCTGTTTACACCAGCACAATGTCAAACATCACAGCAGCAGCTCGGGCGGAAGGTGAGTCTGTTAGAACGGAGGTGTCGCTTCCTCTGCTGAGGCCTCGCTAATAACACCAAGATGCTTTTCTAACTAATTAATTACAGGGCTTTGGCTGAGCCTTTTTAATGATTCCCACCTTCCTGCTGCTGCTCTGCAATCAGCACTACTTGTAGTGCTGTTCAGAGCAACACTGATGCCATCAGAGCAGATGGATGAGCGATATGGGGGGGGAGGGGGAACTTTTTTTTTAAGCCAGTCATACTGTGAGCTGCTTGAGTTTCTGCTCTCTGAGGTACTTTCCTGGAGAAGAGGATAAAGATATGGTAGGCAGGTAGCTCTAGCAGGTCCTTAGCTCTGCCCAAGATTGCTGTCTCAAGGGAAAAATTTGTGCAGAATATAAATAGTTCTCTCCTTCTCATTAAAAAGCCATAGGGTCCTCAGGATCCAGCTTGCTTGTACATCCAGTTGACTTGGGAGATCAGAAGAAACTGAAGCTGCAGTCTGGAAGTTTTACTCCTGGACCTTGAATATTGAGACTGGCTCTAGATGGAAGAGTCCAGCTAGGGTCAGCGCTCCAGCCCACCTATTATTTAGGCTCTGATAGCACGTAGTCATAGTCCATGGCCTCCCACGCTTGTACAAATCAAAAACCTGGGTCCAAAGACTTGTAGACTCAGTAGACGAAGATTACTGCATGACTTGACTAGGCTAGACCAGACTGTGTTGTATTGTAGCACGACTGTGTGTAGGGGTGATCCCCAGCTGTGAAGCCACGTTAACCATTTCTGCTACTTACTGCTCATTTCATTAATCGACTCTTCATATTGCAGTAGGAACCAGCTGTCTCAGTCTCACCCAGCACCTTACTGCAATGGCAACAACAATTCCTCATCTCAAATAAAACGATAGAGTACAAAATGAAAGGCAACAAGAGAAGGCAACTGGGAGAGCAGCAAGACGGCACGAAGGCAGCAGCCTCAGGAAACCAGCTCTTGAATGGCTGGGAACGGGTCGCTGCAGAGCACAATGTCAGGAAGAATTTGAAGGCAGACACTGGGGTGCTAGAAGGCCCGTTCCAGGAATACTGACGAAAAATTTTATGGTATTTTTTGAAGATAGGTATGTGGGATGGAATAGGTACACTAAAAGAGATCTTGTTTGAGGTTTTTCCTTCTGTTCAGTACTTCTAAACGTTTTTATAGGTACTCCCGTTTCAAGTCCTGTGGCAAGAGACAAACAGAGGAGATGAGCCAAAGTTTTCCAAGCTCTATAATTAACAACTGGTCCCCTGAGCAGCAGAAGTGATCGAGCCTGCTTTCCTATAGATCTGTGCCATATGTGGATTCTTTGCTAAGCAGGAGCGAATTCAGTCTCCGGTCCTTTGCTTACAGAAGGCCTTACTGAGGTATTTCTCTCTGACAAAAACTTGCTGGAATCTAGTATCTTTAAGACCTATCCACCCCTTCCCTTCCAGTTTGAGGGAGTGAAATTGGTGAAGGAGTCCTGAAGTTGTCAGAGAGTGGGAAGGATGGATGGTAGGGAAAAGCTGGCAAACAGATGAAAGCAGATAATGCCATTGTGTATCATAAGAAATGTCTTGGGTGGGTGTATATCTGAAAGGAGATAAACTAAGTTTAGAGACCCATTTTCCATGATTCCTTCCTGGGGCACCTGTAACATTAAATAAATAACACACTGGTGTCCAGCACACCAACTCACTCACCACCTGAACCTGCTGCACTTGGTACAGCGCTTCCAAAGGCGTTCGTGCAGCCAAACGCCACGGAGTCACCCCATCGCTCCAGCCTCTGTCCCAGGAGCAGCTAGAACTAAGCAGAAGTTCAAACACAAAGTGCTGTGACCTCCCTCTCAGTGTAATCGAGAAATACGAGCAGCGCCTTTGTACTGGCTTGAAGCTTTTGTGCTGAATTTGCATCTAATAAGAGGGGCCTTTTAAAGAGCAAAGAAATAAATAAAGGGAGGAAGCCTTCTCTTTGAGCTAATTTTAGGCACATCCATGCTGACAGCTGCTCTTCCCTGATATAACTCAGCCACATCCTGGAGGAGCCAGGGGGACTAAGCTCCGTTCATGCTACTGCAGCTGAGAAAAGGCCTTTGTTTGTTTTGTTTTTAAGGGACGGATGGTAGCTGGCTCTCCAGAGCCTCCCTTCATCCTGGTTTCCATTATAATACAGGTGGGAACAGGGGAAAGGAGTCATGGCGTGTGTATGTGTGTCTGAGCCGCACGCGAGCCAGCGAGGGGATTCTCTTACCGGGCACGGCGCATCAGGCTGAGGATTGCACTCGGTGGCCGCTTCCCGTGTTCCTGGCTGGGGAAGAAACCCTGGAGCACTGAGATGTGAGCCCTGGAGATATCCCAAACATCCAGCAAACGAGTCTGGCACATGGGGTCACCTTGGAGGAGAGAGGCCCTGAGGGACTGCAGATGTGCAAGAGAGCGCTTCAGGGAGGGGAGCGAGGCAGGACTTGCTGGTGTGAGTCTTGTGTTCAGCTGTCAGTGACTTGACAGATCTGGTCCTTCTTCTGGTGAAGAGATATAGGGCAGGCTTCTTCCTCCACTGGGCATGAAGTAAGCCAAGAACTGCTCCTTGCATTGCTTTAGTTCCTGGGCTAACCCTTTTGCATCTCCTCACTCGGTCGCACAAGGCACCACATAGATGCATAAAACTGAGATGAGCACGGTAGGAAAAGTCCCAGCCCATGTCTGCTTGGAGAGTGAGAGACAACGTGGTGTAGATACTACTCTTCGATCTTCACCTGTAGCTTTTTTTTTTTTTCTCCTTTGCTCAAATTAGAAACTCAGGACTTGTCTAGCTTGGATGATTGTTTCATTTCCTTGTCGAAAAGGTGATTACCCCTTTAGTTCTCATAATTACCTAATCAGCAAAAATCAAATCAATCAATGTTAATTTCAACCCTAATAAATATTCTCTGGTATTCTATACATTTATGTATATCTCAAAACTCATCGTAATTTAAAGGAAAATATGATTTCACAAGTCAGACCAACTTGCTCAGCATCAGGTTCAGGATGTGCCACACATCCTGTGAACGCACAGAGAGGGGACAGCATGTGACAGAGGGAAGCTGAACAAATGTGCCTGGAAACTGGGATGGGAAAGGCCGATGCAGAGCAAGAGGTCATCTGGTCCATACTGTGCCACCAGATGGGACCAGCTGGACCCAAACAAGTCCAGGCAGATGTTTGCCTCTGTCGCATTCTTGAAAGCATTTGAGAATACAGACTCCATGATCTCCCTAGGCAATCTTTTCAGTGCTTAACTATGCTTTATAGTTAAGATGTTTAGAGATAGTGCCAAAGTTAAACCTTCCTCGATGCACTTTAAGCTTATTGTTTCCTGCCCTGCCCACACTGGACTAATGAACAGGACTCCACCTGGGTTACTTCTTCCTCTGGCAAGTGGATCTGCGGGTGATGTTAAACAGTGAGAAATTGAGCCTGGACTGGCTGTAGTTGTCGCACAAAAACTGCCTGATGGTTTCTGTGAGTTGGTCAATTCAGGAGCCAGCTCACATGGGACTGAAGCCTTTGCTAGTCTCCTAACACCACAAAAAGTCTCAGCTTTTGGGACCAGCTTCACTACAAGTCACGTTGGGGACTCAGCTGGTGCTTGCCTGGCTTGACCTGCTCCATAAATAGAGCTGGAACATTTCTCTGTCTTTATACATGTTAGCCTTGATGCTTGTCCACTGCCATGGTTTCTGCTCTGGCACGGATCTATGCAGAAAGGGAAGGGTGGAAAAAAATAGCATGAACTTAGCAGTCACCTACCTGCTATTATTCACCCTGATAAGGGCTCAAATGCTTCTTCTGGCATTGGCAGTAGCAGCGATACTTTAATTGTAATTGTCTCAACTGAAGTCTTCTCAGCATTGTACCAGATGCTGAGATGTCTCTGGCAATTTTTTCCCCATTTGCACACGATCATCATCTGTGCCATCCCTGCTGACAGAAGGTTGCTCCCCTTGCAAGCAGCTCTGCTGCACAGCAAAATGGCAGACGCTTTGGGCCAGGGCTCCGATCTCACGCTGGGTTTGTGCAGCATCTAGCACAGCTTGCTGTGACATGGGTTCATCTCCGTAGAGGGACATCTGCTGTGGAAGGGCGTGAGCCAGACAAAGAGGATAAGGCTGATTTTGCCAGAAAACTGCAACTCTATGTATGCCTCCACCAAGCTCCTCAGGTAAGGGCACTCTTGGGGAGGAGCTGCTCCTTCCTTCCTGCAACCTTTGCTCTCCTCCCATCTGTCCTGCATCAGAGGACTGCGTCTGGACCTTCTCATCTTTGGAGGAGGCTTACGTGTGGCTTAGAAGTTGGGAGGGTTGCATGTTTGTGGTTAGCCTAGGCTTATGTTTTAGAGGATGCTTTGGCCCCTGATGACTCTCTCTATGGGGCTGGCCTTGAGGACAGATGCTTAGCAGTGAAGTAACAAAGTGCCAGATTTTTAGATGCTGGCATTTACTGTGGTTTTTGAGGAAGTTCCTCTCCACAGACACACAAATATTTTTCAGGATTTTCCTGAGCGACTCCTGGTACAGGTAAACCCAACTCATCTCTTTCTTGGGCTGCAGGTGGTGAAAAATACTCCTAAAGCCATGTCTGGCAAGTGTGGTGAGCAGTTGTGGCCTCCCAGCACCCAGCCCCCGCGTGGCAGATGGAGCTGAGCAAGAGGCAGTTTTGTGCTGTTTCTTGTCTTTCAAGGAAATAATTCCTGAAGAGGAAGGAGGGCTCTGCTCCGGGGAGATAAGCAGTCCCATCGAGCCAGACCTCTCATGTTTCTTCTCCTCCAAGTTCATGAGACGGCATCCTGAGGGATGGCCCAAGGGGGGCTGTCGAGCCCGTGGGAGCAGAGTGAGAGTCCCGAGGTGCTGCCAGGGAGCCTGGCTCCTACCCAACCACCCTCAAACAGGGGAGAAGACCCTCTGCCTGGCACATGTCATGGCTGGGGACTGGCCCTTTACCCATGCCCTGAGCACAGACACTGCCTGACCACTCCTGCCATGCCATGGAGAGACAGCAGGGCTTGGAGCAATGCTGGGCGTGCCCATGGCATGGGCCTGACCGCAGGGTATCTCAGGTCCTGTGGGCAGGCTTTGACACCTCGTGTGTGGCGGCTTGCTCCCCTGAGCTCTGCCTAGGCCTCCTGCTTTGCTTGGTGGAATCTCACCTTCGTTCACTGGTTCTGTCCATGCACACCTTGGTCAGAGGTGGCTCATGAGGCTGGTTTCCCAGAGTGAGTCTCTCGTTGCATGAGGGCTGTGCCAGCAGGCTCAGCCGTGAGGGTGCTGAGAGCAGGAGAGGAGACCCCCCCCCCCAACAGCAGACTGTACACTGGAGAGGCCAGGCTGGACTGGGACAGGCAACATGGGAGCAGTCAGATATGGCAGGAGAAGGACAGGAAAGGGAATGTGTTGGGTTTGGGACCATGATGCAACAGCATAGCTATGTCTGAGAGAGCAGCAGTGGAGGAATGGGAGAGGGTGAGCTGCTGGTGTGGGGCTTGGGCAGAGGAGCCCAAGGCTGGGAAGTCTGTGAGGGATATGCTGGGACCAACTGGAGTTGATAGAGCTGTAGGAGGGTGGGGGGGGAAGGAAAGTCCTGGCCTGGCAAGGGTTGGGGCTGAGAACTGGCATGACCATATGATGCTAGAGGCTGTGCCTGGAGTGGAGAAAAGCTTGTGGTATGTCATCAGGACAGTGCATGCAGCCCAGGGCATGACGGAGCTGCAGGTCTGCCTGGAAGGTTCCCAGAGTAGCTGTGAGCAAGACCCAGAGCTGAACTAGCAGGAGATACTGCACCTAGGTAGGATGGGGAAGCTGTAACAGAGATGCCAGCCTGGGAGAGGAGGGTTGCAAGGGTTGCTTTTGGGTCAGGACCCCAAACCTGCTTCTCAACACTGGCAACAAGTGAGGCTCTCTGGTTCAAGGAACCATCTAGAAAACAATGTGGGGTTTTTTTATCAGAAACATGGCACTGGATGCCTGGGAAGTCTGCAAGGGCGAAGAGGGTCTCAGTGTGTGTAATGGCCAAGGGATTTCAGTAGAGGTGCAGGGGAAGACCCCAGCATGGCTTAGGAGACAACATGAGACTGTTCGTGGGGCAAAGGCTTGCTGGCGTGTGTGGAGTGTATGATCGTGCTGGCCTCTGGCAATGGCGGGCATCTGCTGCTAATGGGTTTGGCAGCTCAGCTGCCCCGCGAGCTGTATGTTCAACCCCTGCCAACAGAGCCTTCCCTAAGGTCTGACTTTCCTCCCGTTACTGTGCAAGCAACTGGATCTGAAGCAGCAAAGCTCACCAAGCACAGAGCTTCTGAGCAGCATCTTTTGCCCTGGGTGAAAAATACGAATAAAAGACCATGCAGGAACTTCTTCCCCTTCCCTCTCTTCACTCCCCATTTTCCTGGCTAAGGTACTTTTCTTCTTGGGACATTGGACCCTCATTCAGGAAAGCAGCCCCAGTTCCCTAGTAGTATTTGTCCTGGGCCCAAGGGCATCAGAAGCAGGAGCTTGACTGTCAGCAGAGCCGGGAAGCGCAGGCCTGCACGGTCCCGAGGGGAGAATTATTTGCTGATTGCATCTGTTTCCCAGAAGCATCACTCCAATTTATCCTGGGATTCACGTTTTTATCCAGCAAATAAGCACCTCGGGAGCTTCATTTCCATCTCAGATGTTAAATTTAGAAATGGTGCTTCCCCTTCTCCCACCCTCTCCCTGCCCCCTTCCCAACGGCTCCTGTATCTCCCCTCCAGCCCCCACCCTCACCTCCAGCTCTCCCTCTTTGTCGCATTACATAGTAATCTGAGATGCATTGGCTGAGCTCCAGGGAACAGAATGTACTTGGCAGGGAGACGGGTCTTGATGTCTGCAAAATGTCGGGAAATGCAGCCAAGAGCTGCTAACTGGGTCATTAACCTCTAGAAGAAGAGCAAGTTGTGGAGCTGTGCTCTGTCTCCCTTCATCTCGCCAATAAAAACGTCCCAGCAAGGAGCGAGGGAAGAAGAGGTTTACAGCTTGAAGTCCTAAGCAGTCAATGCAACCACCCCTCCCAGACCCCCCCGTGCTCCTCACCCTCTCCCCCAGCGCAGTGTTAAAGCTTCTAAGTGGCCTTTTAAAATCCCGGCGGTCCCCGAGGAGCTGTCCCTTGGTGCTTGTAAAGAGGCTACTGGAGCAAACCAGTCGCTTCCAGTGGCGCGCTGCTCCTGCCGTTCCTGGTTAGAGCGGCTCAGAGGAAGGGCCTTTCTGCTGGGCTGTAGCCCCCTGCGACCCTTGGGCAAGTTGAAACCGGGCGCTGCTATCACCCCATGGACCTGTGTACGCACCTTCACCATCCCCAGCATAGCTGTATAAGTTGTTTCTGGCCACCCCGTCTCCATGAGTTGCTCTCCTGCATGGAGGTGCTGGGGCTGGGCAGAGCTGGCTGGTCCCCCTCCAAACAACAACCAGCGGGACAAGGAGGGACCTGAGCCCCAAAGATGTAACCCATGTCACTTGGTGAAACTGGAAATGAAGCAAACCTGTTTGCCAACAGCACTGAAGGCTCTGCAGGCTGGGGTCTTGTTTCCCCAGAACTGGGGCCTGGCTAGAGGCAGCCAAGGGGCAGAGGGAGGGTGCTGAGTCTCCAAAAAATCCCCATCTCCCACAGCCCTGCTGAGCGAGGGTATCATGGGATGGAGGCTGCTGGGGTGGATGGGAGAGGGGAAGAAAGGCGTCAGGTTGCCAGCCTCCTTCCTCAGAGGTGTTTTGTTTCCATCTCTCTCCTCCTCCTGAGAAGTTCCATCCTTGGGAGCTGTTTGGCTGGGCCGTCCAAGAACCGCACTGCCTGCTTCTGTGCCTCTCGTTACGTTGGGACCCCCACGAGTTTCTCCGCGCGAACACACGTTGGCTTTGCTCTGAGTCCACCCCCCCGTTTTCAAAGCGGCCGCGGCACATCTGGGATAGGGAGACACAGGGCCAAGGGCCAAGCGCTGTGTGCTCCAGCTGCGTCTCTCCCGGGGGGGCCGGGCTGGAGCAGAGCCGCCCCCCGGGTCCCGCAGCAGCCCAGGCCGAGGGACAGTGCGGTTCCCTCCTCACCACAGCCGCTCCGTGGGACAC
>Ga0181612_181144_pt1 | contig 19856 bp, 6 predicted proteins | sample HoacroProtozoa21_FD_119630 | JGI IMG/M metagenome (GOLD analysis project Ga0181612, IMG submission 119630) | Hoatzin crop microbial communities from Cojedes, Venezuel. Combined Assembly of Gp0051906, Gp0051904, Gp0051908 | reverse complement strand
TTTTTTGTTGTTTTGTCTTTTTTTTTTTTTATGAGGAAGAGGAAAGGGGTACATCATTTGAAGCCCAAGTCTTTGATAGACAGTTGATTCGTCAGTTCTGGATGAAGTTTTTCCCCAGTAAAGAAGTTGCAAGAGCTGGAGCATAGCTAATGTATTTTTACTTGCAAAGTGAGAACATCAGTGGGACTTCAAAGGTCTTGAGGAAGTCACTTCAAACTGCTTCCATTCCTAGTCCATAGAACGTGACTGCTTCCTTTCCTCATGGTTGCTTTACCTATGTAGTACACTTTTGTAGTCAAGACTTGCTTGGAGTTGTCCAGCGCTTACTATGAAGGAGCCCTGATCTCTGTCTCTACATCTTTTAGGGATACAGAAAAACAGAATAATTCTGACCAATTCTCAAAGACTGCAGATTTGATTAAAAGTTTAAACCGTGATACTTTTGACCAAAGAATCGGAATTAGCTTTGGGTGTAATTCCTCTCTCATTTTGGTCATTGTCAGTTTTGAAACTTTTTTCAGTTTTCTCCTGTTGTTGGATGCAATCCTTTGTCTCAGACTGGGAAAATTGGCTCAAACAGACCAAGCAGGCAAACTTAAAACAAGAAAACCCCAAACTATGTCTCTTTAATTATAGTAATCTTACTTGTTGGTTTTAAGATTAACCAGAGAGAAAATTCAGAAATAAATTATTTTTAAAAATTCATTAAGTGTCTGGCACTGAGGATGTCTTTGTACCTGCTCAGCCTAATTGGGATATTAGTAATCATAATTATTCAACAGCTTTGTAAAGTTTTCACATCATTGACTACAAATGGAGGTATAATACATTCTGTACACGTGCTTCAGTGTGTTTTGGAGATTGTTGCCCTGGCATCTGAAACTAATTAGTGTTCAGAAAACTTACTAAAGGTGCATATCGAGGCCTGGCTGTCTAGAATATTATTTTGATCATATAAAAGATTAAAATGGTACAGAGAATTTTGTGAAGTTTTTTTGGTGTGTAAAGTAGAGTCTTAAAGACTTTGGGACATTTCTGTGGTAGGAATGCCTGTTAGGTGAAATGCTGGTATGTTCTTACTCCTGTGATTAGTGGAGGAGTTGGAGGGCTGCAGGGCTATCAGAGTTCACTATGTGGTTAGTAGTTACTGTATCTTATATATATATATATGAAGTATCTTAGCTTTCTATATTGTAGCATCTTTGGAAATGAGAAAAGGCATTATGGGAACAAATGTCCTTGGCAGCTAATGAACGAGTGGGCATTTGACGTAAGATCAGTTGTCCCTGGGACTCTAATTGAATATCCTCACTTTCATTGAGGGCTATCTTGTTCTAACTTCTCCCCCCCAAATAGATAATAGAAGTTCATGCCTTGCTGCTTTCATTGTATAGTATAGATGAAGGCTGAGCATGTCTTATAATCAGTAAGACAGACATGAAACATTTGTGTGAAGAATCCACCTGCCTGCAATGATGCCTCATACTCAGTAAGAAAGATGACTGCTAATAATTTAAGGCAATGTTTGTATCATACTAATTTTCTCACCCAAGTTTACCAGTTAAGTAGAATATTGATTCTAGCTTCACATTTGAAAATTGTAGTTGGCATTAACAGTAGAAGAGATTATTCCTCAATGTGCTTATTAACATTAATGAATTTTTTTCATTACAACACTGCATTACAATACATCATGTAACATGGAGTCTGTGTTACAGATTCTGGGGGAGTAGTAACTTAAAGTACAGATTAAACAAGTATTGCAAGCTGGAACGTGACAGAGTAAAACCAGGGTTTTCTTTAAACTTTTTCTTCATTTACTTAAACCGCTCCTTAAACCTTTTCAAACTTAATGTAATGTTGTGCTGAATCTGTAGTAACAATATGATAACCTTACTTGTGGCATAAGAAAGCCAGGAGAAAATGAACAGCTCAGCTTTCAATAACATACCGTTTCACCACAAAGCATTCCGAAGCATATCCTTCAAGCTCGCAAGCTTTATTTTTGCTGTATGATTGTTTGAGGAAACTTACACCTGCAGTTTTCAGATGTAATATCAGATGGATATAAAGCATTTAGATTAATTTTCTGTAAATATTATTTTATTATCTCTGAAAACTGGATGCCTGAGTGGTATATTTTGGCTGTAGACATTCCAATTTGAAAATAGTAGTTTGATTTCTGCCCCTTCTCTGTGATTCTGGGATGTGTAATTTCTGAAGCTGTTCAAGAGCTCAGAAAGATACAACTAAATTGTTCTGAATATTCAGTATATTTAGGAAATTCTGCTTCATCCCTATTCCAAAAATTCTTATCCTTTTTTTAATAAGGGGAAAAAAAATTAAGTCAGTGCTGACAGACGAAGCTTTTAATGTAGGAATACCACTTAAAAACCTGGAATTTGTAAAGTATAAGGTATAAGACACTTTGTAAAGCACTCTACCTTAATATTTTTCCTGATTAGTGTATTCATTACTGCTTTTGTATTAGCCAATTATTTGTAATACTAATCCATGCCTTTATGGCTCAAAATGCTGAATTCTGAAATAATTTGTGCTTGATTCCAGTGGCAGCTTGTTGTCTGGCAATGACGTTTTCAGGTATAGCTTTCTTCACAGGCTCTCATCTATTGCCACCTGCCTAAACCTGACAGTTGAGCACCAGCTGGGAGTTATGTCCCGGAGAAGCATAAAAGGGCTGGAGAGAGACAAAATGATCTATCAAGTCCTACTTGTAAGCCAGGTCTCCAAACATGCGTTTTCTACTCTATAAATTCAAAATTAAAATACTAATGGGTGTTCTTTTGTATGCATCCAACAATTGGTTCATTAGGTAGGTATGTACAAAGAGGCTCTGCTTGTCAATGCTGTTTGGCTCTAAAAGGAGGAAAAATCGGTGGGGGTTAGGCTAGTCGCGAAATGCCCCCACCCCTTTTTTACCTTCCTTCCATGTTTGTTCTGTGAAGCTGGCGGTAGGTAATACTCATCCTGCATAGAGCTGGTTTTCATTGTGAGTATTCTGTCACTAGTCACAGCTGTCAGGTATGTCAGTCATGTAGTATTGTGGTGGTGTCAGAGACATAATCAGAGAGATTAGGTGGACACAAAGAGCTCTGAATGAGGTGGTAATTGCGTTCAGGGGGAAAAGAGAGTTGAAGAAAGAAACTTTCCTTTCTCACAAGATCCATTAAAGAGGTGACAGCTAATATATTAAAGCTGGAACAAGATAATTGTGGTAAGAATCTTTGTGTGTTCTCCCTAAAATGCAGTGTGCTCACAATAAATATTCAAATGCTTAATTTGTGTTGTGAATACCAGATAACCATTTACAGTGAAATGCAACCTCTTTCTAAAAGTTTAAATTCATTGCCAAGAATGTTCTAGGAACAGTTATAAAACTCAAAAGGAATATTGGTACTATACTGAATCACAAAAATGCCATCTTATGAAAGCTTCTTTGCAGGGATTTTCTTCAAATTGGCCTAAGTGATGGAAAAGAAATACTGAGATGCCAGCCATGGGCGGTGCTCTTCCAGACTTTGTCTGAGTAGCACTGTGAATAGTACTTCTCAACCTCCTCTTTTTTTTTCCTTTTCCTTTCTTTTTTTTTTTAAGCAGACTACTCGAGTATCTCTTTACATTACACTTGTGCTGTATTAATGCCATGCTTCAGAGTTGCTACTTACCTGTAGCATCCAGGAAGGAATTCCCCTTCCACTCTGAAAGGATTTTGTGGGGGGTTTTTTTGACTTGGGAGGTTTTTTTTTGTTTTGTTTTGGTTTGTTTGTTTGCTTTTTTTTGTCCTCTCTTCCCTCCCTACCATCTCCTGAAGCACTGAAGATTGCTACAAGTGCACACACAAGGTTGGCAGAGCATACTGTGGTTTTCTTTGGCAGTGAAGTCTTTTAGGCACCTGGTCAGCGTATCTTGCTTCCTGTCACTAGATTTCGGGTCGAGTCCTCTGTCCCCTCTAGTCCAAATAGGCAGGGATAAACTTGGTTTTAATTTCTGCTTCATGGTTTGAACCTTTTCCTTTGTACTTCTGGGAGCTCTTTAAAATCTCAGCTATTGCAAGGACTTAGGAAACTGTTGATCTCTACTCTCTCCTGCTCTTATGCTAGGGCTCATATATTGTAGACTTTGGTCATTTAGTGTGGGCCAGTGGATTCCTAGCCAAATAGGATGCTAGGGGAAAAAAAGTCAACAGCTTTTGGAGTATTATGTACAAACAGAAGAGATGTTACATGGACCTTCCTGAGTTAGGAATTAATTCCATGGCTGGCTGCGATTGTGGAAAAATAAGCTTCAGTGACCAACACTCTGTTCTTTATGATCCTGGTGAACAGCTATATGGATTCCCTGGCGTTACACAGCTGCTGACATATTGAATGGTTAATCTGAAATCAACAGCACTGCTGAGTATTTTTCACTACTGATGAGTAAAAGATTTAGAAGTAACGAGTATAAAAGCTAAAAGCAACTACTAGTGGCACAATCAGTCCCACAACAAATTTAAATAATTTCAGACACCCTTCATCCATTGTACCCCTTGCCATCAGAAAACATGAAAAACCCAGTTTCATTTCTGTCCATCAACTTCTTTGTATCTTGCTAGAATTCCAGTGTTGACTGAAGTATAAATCCAGTCTGGCAATCTTTCCTCACAGAACTCTCACATGCTTCAGTGATGACTGTGTATAAGAAATGTACAAGAAATGCCATGTTAGACCCTACCATGATAAATTTTTCATGTCTTCCTTAACATTCAAAACAATACTTTTCCATTTTCTTTTGCAGCACCAAGTTCTAGTAAACCTTAGAATGTAAAATGAGAAACTGGTGATAGCGAGATAACAGTCAGAAAATTTTAACTGACTGATTCTTCATATAAATGAAAGTAGTTTCACATTTCTTGTGGTATTTATGGATGGCAGTGATGGTTTTCCAAGCCTTCTTTTCCTGCTGGCTGTTCTGATTGATACTGAAATGGGTTGAGAACGGTCATCTCCAAAGACAGGGAAAGATTTGACACATTTCCATTGTAACAGTCCTGCAAGTGCTTTTAGGATAGTTGAGCCACCATGCGTTGGTATAATGGATTGATCAGTCCGATTCTTTTGATACAGGTAAATCACTTTGATGCAGGTTAATTCAGGCTGTGTTTATAGAGGTTACTCTGATCCCTTTCTCAGGCTGCTATTATGTGTTTTCAAAGAAACAAAACCCGAAAACCTTCAGAGAATGAAAACCCATTCCTCCTTATTTACAGAATAGTATTTCTTTTAAGCTGGAAGCCTACAAAATAAGTCTTAGATTTCATCATAATCCGTTATGAGTTTTAAATCTATTTTTTAAGTTGGCAATTTTAAATGGTTCCTGGTGAGTAGAGCCCTGGTGAGCTTCAAAACCACACACAGTTTCAATGAAGCTGTGTGAACCTGCTTCAGAATCTCCGCAAGTTTTCCAAGCTTTTATGCTCTCTTATGGTTTACAGACAAAAACCTACAGGGGTCCCATTTAAAGCCTCCTAGCAGCTAAAAGATAGAGAAAAAATGGCTTTTAAAAAACCTGAAGTACCCTCTTATGAGTGCATTAAAAGCAATTTTGTTTGCTTTCCACTTTCAAAATGCTTCAAGCCGCCAAAGATGCGACGTTAGAAAATGACTTGTGAGTACCAGAGAGAAACAGTCTTTGAAAGTTTGTTCATAGTAAAGGATGATAGGCAAGTGGGGTTTCTGTATTCGGAGAGAAATATCTTGTGTCCTCATACTGCAGATTTTTTTCTTTCTCAATAATCTGTTCAGATGTTCTTCACCTTTATCTTGCAGGTTTTCAGCAATTGTGTGAAAATCAGCTCAGAACATGTTTGTTCCTGTGGATGCTGTCCGCGTTTGGAGACCAGGGCCTCCACGGAGAGGGAAGGGAATGCCAAAGCAATGAAGACTCATAATTTAACCTGCTGGCATGTGTAAGATCCAAAGAGCCAGGAAAAATTTTCTTCCTTTCAGGTAAATCAGGGTGTGTCACCCTGGTGATTCTCTAAAAGCATGTATTGTAGGATTTAGGAGCTTTTAGTATTGGGTTGTGGGTTTTTTAAGTTTTCATTGCAGTGTTTGGTATTAGAGTGGTTTCTTGATTTATTTTCTATATGGGAAGCATTGGGTGGAAAGGCAAAGTATCAAAATGTCCTCCTCACTTCAATACTGATACAGCTCCTCACAGTTTTCTCTCTTCCTGTGTAAATAAAGACAACAGTGTGGGGTAGACTTTTCACAAAATTCAAGAATATTTGGACCTTGTGTTCTGTTCTAAGCCTCTCTTGGATAAACATGCTTTCCTTTCTGAATTGTTTTGCTGAGCGTTAGGGACAGAAGATTAATTTAATGGAATCTAGAGATGACCTGACAAAACAAATTTTAGTTGAATGTTAAAGTTTATTTTCCAGTGATTTAAACAGATGGTGCCTCCAAGAATCTCTCGGAAAAGCATCTCTTTTGAAGGCTTACCTTGCGTACTTTGTGGTTTCTTCTATGAAATAAAGAGGAATTGTGCATTAGGATCAGAGGGGCATTTCCCGTAGTATGGTGCAGTCTTGGTTTTATTAGAAGTAGAAATTTTACAGATGCAGATTATATAAATATATATGTTGTCATTATCTGAGTATAATTCTACAATATAGTTAACAAACTATTTTTGCTTTTTATAGTTGATTGCGCTGGCAATTCAGAAAAGTCTTTCTTCTAAGTGTAGCATATTTGATATGAAAAACCGTGGAGGAAATGGACTAACAGCATTAACTTTTAATGTTTTTAGTTTTAAATTTTTAAACTTCACACATCCACCAGCCCCTTAGCTTTCTCTCTAGGGAGTCAAAAGGAAGAAAGGAAAATTTTGATGCACTTAGTTAGTTGTTGACAATAGTTGAAAATTGAATAAATATTACAAGAATTAAGGAAGTAAAAGAATTAAATGAAAAGACAGAAGTGGTAGTACAAAATATGTAAGCTGTTTTGTCTTTGTGACAAAACAGAAAGCAAGATGTGTGTGAACAGGATGTAAACATAACCTAAGATCATGCGATAAAGATTCTTACCTGGTTTTAATTGTGAGAACACGACGATGAGCTTAAAAACTGTCTCTGGAAAGACTGCTGGCTTACAGGCTAGCAACCTGTTGTGTGGTTGAATAGTAATTTAAGAGGTTTGGTATTTTTGTAAATCAAGTACATTAAATCATGGAATGGAATTTTCAAAGCATTTGCATACCTAGAACAACAATTGGTGCTTAATCTTGCTGTTTAGTTGTATTAACAATTTAACATAGGCAAATAATGTACTTCCCCAAAACTCTTTTGTCGCCCCTTCATATCTGCGTAGTTTTTTCTGGGTTCAAACAGTATGTGTTAGGCAGCTGGTGCATGTAAAGAAGTAATTTCAAAGCCTCTGCTAAACACTGTATTTCTTGCATAGTCTCTGTAGTTTTGTGCACCTTTCTGCCTTGTGGTCACCCTGGGAGTCCTCAGAGGAACTACTGCCATAGCTCCAGGCATCTCTGTGTGGCCTGTAGCAACTAGTCCGTAAAGATTGTCAGTACTTTTGTAAACGAGAAAAGATGTTTGTGAGTTTTAAAAACCCCACCAAACTCCAAAACAAACAAAACCCCATAGGAGAACTGAGGCTGTTTCTCAGAACTGCTTACAATAATACAGAATTACTCAAAAGCATTACCAGACATGAAACCAGCTATGCTGCCCCACTATAGTAGTCACTCTCGTAGGAAGGACCTAGGTAAGATACTTCTGCAGTGCTTCAGAAAGGAGGTTATCGTCATTCTTATTTTATAGCATGGAGTTCTCATCCAGTCTTTTGTAGAAAGATTAATTTTATTTTGTGTAATCGGAAAAGCACATTGAGTGTAGAATGAAATAGAAATTCATATATTGAAATGAAGTTTACGTTTGGAACATTAAAAATAATTTAAAACAGTTTTTTATTTTGGTGCAGTAGAGAATGAGACAGGCGAAAAATGTTAACTTATTGAAGGTAAGGAAGGTGGAAGATCTTTTAAACAAAGGTTTTGGGAAGAGGCTGTGGATACTTTGACACTTGGGTGTGCAGAAAGAGTATTGTTTGTGGATTAAGTAGAAGATGTTAGTTTTAGCAACACAGATGAGTAATATACAGTTTTTCTTGGTTCTAGCAATGTACAGAAAATAAGCTGCCTTTTTAGAAGGCAAAATTGTAGTTTAACAAAGTCATGGGCAAAAGTTATTGTCTGGATCTTGCTATGCTTGCAGAAGAGGTAACTGCCCCTCAGCTGCTTGTCACCATCTTTTCAGCTGGTGATTATCATCATCTCAGATCTGTTCGTTGTGTGTGTTTGTCGTCTTCTAACTTGTCTTGTCAAAACGAGTTAGGTTACAAGACTTTTTCTTTTTTTTTTTGAGTTAACTTAGAAGGCAACAGATTGTGGAACATTTGTAGTAAGAGCCCCTCCAGCAGATAGTCTCTGGCAGAAGGGTGATGACAGGGGGCTGGAGGTTGCAACCTCTTCTGAGCTGGAAGATATTTTTAAGACACATTAGTTATTCCAAAACTTAGGCAGAGGCAAGCATATCTGCTGCACGGGCGGGTGTCTTGGAGACACCCCTCACCCTGGAAAGCTGCTTCTGGCATTTCTACAGCCAGGAGCCACCCATTCTGCTCCCTTCTATAGGCATGTGACTTAGAGCAGAGTGTCAGCATTTAGAGCCTGTTTGGGTCAGAAAAACATGCTGGAGTGGAAAGCAGGCCAGCCTGGAACAGCAATGCCAAGTGTGAGGATGCCTTTGTCAGCTTGATTGAAGACCAGCCCACCTACAGGTGCCATTTTTTCTGAACTTCATGGGACTGGGTTGGAACCCAGATGCTGTTGTCCTCTAACCGCAATACAAAGGGGAACAGCTGCTGCAGCAGTGGCAGCAGAGACTGTGTGGTCTGTTGATGCCCTGCAGTGCATTGCAGTTCTTGAAAACCTGCTTCCTCAGTAATCCAATTTACATATGCTGAAGTGGTAACGTGAAGGTTGTCCTAAGATGCTTTTTTGTTAATTTGGTAACGTGGGAGTTGCATGACAATTGCCTTGGGGAACAGTGGGCTTCATACGCTGCACTGTTGGTGGATGAAGCCCACACTGCTTCCTTGGGCAGATTCTTGTCGTGTGAAAGACTCCTGTGTCAGAGCCCAGGCATGAAGAGGTGCACGTCTGCACCACCAACACTTGCTGGCCAGAGGTAGGTCCCTTTTCGACCTGAACAAAATACTCTATTAGTCACTTTGACACATCAAAACAAAGATTCAAGAAAAAAGCCTGCTATCACTTGGCCAGCTCTGTGAAAAAGATGGTATCCTGCTTCTTAAACAGGCAGGGAAGCAGCCTGTGGTGAGATTGGCTTTTTATGAGCAGCAGTTTTCTGTAGGTAGTGCAGAAATAAGTCACAGGCCTCACCTAATACAGTGAAGCCAACGCAGGTCAGTGTGCTAAAGTATTTGTTCTTCTAGATGCAGGAGTTGAGGACTTACTAGTATGGGAGGCAGTACTTCCTCTCTGCAGAGGAGGAACTCCACAGTGCTTAGCCCAGGTAATGTCCATATCTCAGTATGAAACACCATAAATGTTGATAACTAAAGGAGACATATTTTGATTCCTCTTGCCAAGAATTTGCCCTACTTGATTATCCAGGGGTAGGATGAGGTCCATTTTCTGTGTTAATATGACAGGCCTAAGATCTAGCACATCACATTAATACATGGTCCTTCAAATGGATCTTCTTTGAAGATGAAGATATGTTAGTACTCAGTCCAAAAGTCCAAGAAGTCACGTCAGGAAAAGGAGATAAACAGCTGTGCCAGTAGAGTCAGGTGTGTCAGACACAAACTCTGACACAAAAAAGGCAAACCCAATCTTTTAGATGATCTACAAGTGGAAGTGGTGGGAGTACAAGGGTAGGACTGCATCCCTGGGTCTGCAAGAGCATGAGCTGGAGGAAAGGTGAAAAGTCTGTTCACCTGTTCTGTCATAGGAAGTGTTGATGTGCACCACTACAGCCAACTGAGGAAAGCAGAAGGACCTGTGGTAGGGATAGTCTTTTACTTGGGCTTGCCTTCTGTAGTGATTAGGGTGTGGGCCTAATCTTGTAACTCCACATTCCTGAATCTCTGACTTGAATTGCCAACAACAGCGTATAATCCCAAGGACTTCAGGCTTCATAATAGGATTTACAGAACATGCTGGCTGTTTAACACAGCATCCTTGCATCCAGATCAGTACCGCTATTTCAGCATCAAGCTTCTGTAGATTGTCAGTGTTGATAAGCTGAAACTCTCAAAGCACTCTCAAAGCTAGGTAACACCTTTCTATTGTAGCTAACTCTTGTGATGTTTGTTTGGGAAATGACTCAACTACTCATGTCAGTTCAAGAGTAAGCATTAAGTTGCTGAGACAGTTCTGCTTACTGTGATGCTTCTGAAGGAAAGGATTTCTCTTTCAGCTATTGTATCTGGTCATCTCTTATTCACTTTGTTTAGAACTCTGGATGGAAGAGTGACTTGGAAGAAAGTGACTAGCTCAAAAACTGTATTAAGAGTAGTAATATCCGTTACAACAGAAAAGTTCATTTATTGTATGTCCACCATGTTTTCTTCTTAAAAAAAAAAAAAATCAACTATAACACCACCATTTTCTTTCTGAAATTTGCCATTCTGTGACTTACAAATCTAAACAATTTTTAATCAAAACCCTGCAATTGAACAAAAAAGCTACATATAATATGTCTTTGCAGAACTTAAAAAAGACCATGCAGCAGAAAATATCACCACCAACCATTAAAATAAACAGGTGTTCCTGAAGGTGCAGCTGAATATTCCTGTCTAAAAGACATTTTTAATCCCTTTCTGAGATGAAATTTTGTAAGGGAACTGGAGGCCAGCTGATCGTAAAAGGCTTATTATGAGGCCGAGACATTGTTGGGGCTGGATACTCCTTGAATGGCATCTCGATGTCAGCCTAGCCCCGTGCTGATTTTGCTTTCTTTCTCATTCTTAGGGAATAGCTAAATGACTCGCATTCTTCTTCCTGTTGATGAGGTAAATTGTAAACATCCCTCTAGACTCCCAGATTCACCTTCTAGAGTGATCTGTCTCAGCTGTGGCAATGCAAAGTTTCTTTCACACAATTAATGGGACAATTATATTAGAATGATGAGATCATGCCTTTTGCTGAAAAGAATAGAGATCTTTCATGAACAAAGAAAGCTTTATTTTAATCTTTGCAAATAAAGCACCATTTTGTTCAGTGAAAGTGGGTGACGGCTACAATTTGGGTAGGCACAGCATGGCATGAAGGTGAACTCACTTGGTAGAGTGGTAGGTAGAGCTTTTGGGTGGCTGTCTCAGAACAAAATAAGCAATGTTTTGGGTTTTTTTTCCTGCTTGCTCTGACTATTAGAGTAGTGTGCAGGCAGTTCTAGTATTGCCTAAGAAAACCTAAGACTGTTGAAAGTAATTTCATTTGTTTGCCAAACAAATGTGGAAAACCTATCTTGGTCTTTTCCAGTGTATCAGGACTTTTCATGTAGGTAGATATTGTGCATGTAAATCAAATTGTAGTGGTGGACGGCTCTTTACTTGGAGAACTGTTGAGACTCATAAACTGATCCTGAGTTACAAGCCACATCCAAACAGAAACATGGAAAATATTTCTGCTCTTGATTGTTTAGGCTTATGTGTTTGTATGAGAGGAAACCCAATGACATTGCTAAGAGAAATACGTGAGTCTGAGATATTTTTACAATTCTTTCTTTAAGCTGCAGAGCATATTTTTTCTTTAAAAAGTCATTTGATGAATACTAATTTTAGTCTGACTTTTGACACTGTTCTAAATGACATCTGGATTTCATGTAAAATCATATGTCTCCTACAAAGCTGAGATTGCCCACTGACAAATAAATTCCTATGCTCATGTAGTTCTCTTTAAGAACAGACAAATCACAGTTATACTGACTCCAGAGTGGTTTTGGTTTTATTTCTGGTGGCGGATGAGATTCTGACGTTCTCAGAGGCTTCTTTAAATGAACTCCCCATCTAGCCTGTATCTGGATCATTGCATTTAACTGCCAAGTAGAGTCTGTACCAGTTAATAGCATGGGACTTGTGGATGGGGAGAAGTCTGCTTGATACTGCTACAACCTTTACCGTACCAGCGAGTGGTAGCCCAGCAGGTGGGAGCTGGTGGCTTGGAGCCTCTTCCAGCAGCAGCTGTGCAGGCTCTGGCTGAATGCCCCATGCAACTGTTCAAATGCTCCAAGCGCTGGTGTTCCCGGCCAAGGTGTCCACACCACTGTTGGGCTGCGGTGCCAGGAGTGAGGTTGAACAGAGCAGTTATCTTCTCTGGTCTGCTGCCTTGCCCCCTGCAGGAGGGAAGATATGTGGAGGCAGAAGGGGCTTGGAGATAATGTTGTGCCTCTTTCCCTGAGGAGGCTCCGAGGTCTCTGTCTGGCCTCACTGCCTATGGGGTAATTCAAGTTTTGATATTGCTCATCTCTTGTGCTTTCAGGATAACAAATGGACTACAGCAGAGAAATAAACAAATAGCACCATAAAAACAAATATTAAACAAAAATAAACACTAAGAAGATTGTTCTAATACCTGTGAGCAGGAACAGGCTTTATTATCTTACAGTTGTCGAGTTTTGGAGCAATACAGCTTGGGATAGTTACATGCTAAAAACCTGTGAATGGCATAGCTACAAATAAACCATAAGCAGGTATTTATCTGCCTATCTGTACACTGGAGAAAAGTCTCAAGACTTTTATATATATCTAAAGAGATTATTTCACACATTTGTCATCTTGCCAGAAAGACATAGCTTGAAGTGAAATTTTCTGGAAACAATGTAACTTAGTTTGGGAGAAGATATAGGTGTGGCTATATTTTATAAAAATGCTGCCAGACTGACATAATGTAAGTTCATGTATATTGAGAGTATACATACACGAATAACCTGCTTGGTTATTATTATTATTATTATAACTCCTTATTCTGAGTAAATTACTCCAAGTCGACTGTTTTGCATTAACTGCCTGCATGCAAGTTGTTATTGTCAGGTCAATATAAGCTAATATAAAGCCATTTATTTTCTTAGTTAAAGACCAACTACTTCTACATGAGTTGCTGGGGCAGAGTATACATTTTATAGAAAACAATTGCAGATTAACTCGTTTGTAGTAAATTTGACATCCTTGCTTAACTCGTGACAATTTGTTCGTTAATTCCTACTGTTAGAGTCTGGCATAGTGAATATGATACTAAACAAGAGCAAAGTGTTAATCTGCACAAGTGAGGCAGAGCTTCTACCAAGGGGAACTTCTTTCCATATGTATTCCTGATTCATCCTTTGTGCAGTCTCCATTCTATACAATGAAGGGAAAACTACTGTAGAAATGATATCAGGTAAGAACAGAAAATGAACAAAAATAGAAGTTAATGCCACAGTGTAAATTGACTCGTATTTCTGCAAATGATGATATTGTATCAGAAGAATTTTCGAACTTGCATTGATCTGCAACAGGAGTTTTTCAATGTTAAAATTACAATCCATCCTTTGACTTAATGTTCAAAAAAACCCCCCAAAATTTAGTACACGGCATCACTACCTATTGTGTAGTTTCCTAACCTAGGAGAACTATTTTTGTTTTCACTTGTGAAAGTCTATGTTATGTAGTGTATAATGCGCAGCATGTCTAATCAGTTGCAGAAAACTGTCCTTGGACATAGTACTTTCTCAGACCTTAGCTTTGCAAAAGAAATACAGGGGGTTTTCTTACATCTCATTATCTTAAACTTCTGAATCAGGGTATCATTTTCACAACATGAGTGGGCATGTCTTGGTACTTTAGCACTCACTAGAGAGATTATACAAATGACCTGTTAGGATGATATCTATAATGATGATATAGAGCTTTGGAGTTAAAAGTTTGGGATGTAGAAACTTCTTTTTTCTCCACAAATTTTGAATGCATTTTTCTAGTAGTGTCTTGGTTAGAGTGGTTCAGCTGTCAGTGAAGAGTGCTGCAGATGTCAGCCAAAGAAGTAGTCAGTGTGTTGAAGGGAGAAGATGTAAAAATCAATCATTTTAATGTGTTTTTGCATACTTGCAACTTGCTATACTGATACTAAAATAACAAGGAAAGATCCTTTTTTAATGGTTTGTTTTATATTGGCCTCTGTTCTTGGTGTCCGTAAGGTATGTTAAGATCTGTAGGTAGCCTGCTTATAAATGAACGAGTAGCTAAGGAAGTACCTGAGAGAAGAGACAGTGAGGTATTGGAGGAACTCTTGTTAATATAGTTGTACAGATCTAAGTGTTAGAGAACAGTTTGTCTTTTTTCAAGCTGTTTGTGATCTAGTGGTTGGTGTTTGAATGCAGGAATGAATTCTGCCACTCAGCCTTCTCTGTAGTTGTTTTCTTGTCTATAGAATAGGAATAATGCTTGTGTAGTCTGGGTTGGTGAGATTGAACTGATTAGTGACAACAAAATGCATTGAGAGCCTTTAATGGAAGGCATTAGACAACTGTATGCTATGCAGATCTTCAGTATTAAAAATATATTACAGATGACCTGCAAAAGCAGTGGAGAGGATAAAAGAAGTCACTAGAATACATTTAACATGAAAAAGCAAAGAGACAGTCCCTAAGATCCCTTTGGGAGGACTAAGCTAGAATTGAATAATGTAACAGTCTTATTTGCAGTATTTCTGTATGTAATTGTGAAAACATTTTTCCAGACAGGAAAAAATGCGTTTGGTCACAGCAGCAGATGAAGCGAAGCAGGCAGACAGTCAGCAGCAGGTTCCGCTTGTTCTCATTCTGGAGAATACAGGTATCTGATTCAGTGGGCAGTGTTAGCCTGGGATGCCTGAAGGTGGTGGAGAGGTGCCCATTAGGCATGAAAAACACCCAAGCTACTACTCATACAACAATATATACAATTCGAGTAGTGTAATCTGTCCAACCTGTTTGCCTTAACTTTAGTTGTCTTATGTCATAGTAAAGCCTTCAAATTTTTCAATGCTGCATTAATGCAAAGGCTTTAATTTAAACTTCAATTTAAAGGGAATCCAAAAGTGGAGGGGGGAACTAAAAGGAGAAAGAGAAAAGAAGTAGTAGTAGTATGTGGGCACTGGGAACTTCTCGGAGCTTTCCAGCTTTATCCTTGGGGAGAGTTGAAGGGCAGAACTAAAAGAAATTTATTGCAATGTAGGGTTTTTAAAATGAAGGCAATTGTATTTTAAAGTTTAAACCTTGGCCAGGTGCTCTGTACTGTACCAGGGAAACAGTGAAGATGATCCTAACTGCAAAAATGGGGGATTTTTTTTTTCAAGTGTGTAAACAGAAAGATAAAATTATTCTGTAAAGCCCTAAAGAGGAAGGATAGAGTAGCTTTTAAGCACATCTGGATGTGTCAGGTTATTGGGAAGGATTTGAAAGCTAGGTATGGGCAGCTTAGGATAATACTAATGATTGTATTAGCGAACAGAAAAAACGGAAGCTTATTCTCCCATTACAGTTAAGCATAAGATGATGATGCTGTTACTGATAATCAGTTCTTTTACGCATCCTCTCGTATGATTTCCCTCCTTCATGTAAGACTATCCAAAGTTTTGGGGTTTTTGGGTCATGGTTTCATCTGAGTAATAGGTGGACACAGCATTTTCATCAAATACTTTTTCTATAAGTTTTGTGTGTGTGTGTAAAATGAGTCTGATCCTGGTCCTACTGAAGTCAGTGGGATTTCCAGTATGGACCTGAAAAGAGTTAGGATCTTGTTTGATATTTGGCAATTTTTTCATTTAAAAATGCTTTGCAAGCTAATTACTTCCCTCACAACTAACATAAATCAGTACAGTAGGACTGGTAGCTAAGAAAGTAATTCTGGCTGTGTTTATGGAGAAAGAGGGTTTTGGTAGTACTTTGAAAATCAAAAAATGTAGAATAATCAGGAGTAAGTAGCTGTTTTGTGGTCCTGTAGACAGAACGCTGTAAAATAAACCAGGAGAATTTGGATCAGTTCCTGATTCTGCCTCTCGTAGTACATTCTTAAGGCAAATCATACTTCTTTTATGACTTAGATTCTTCATCTGTATTATGGAAATACTAAGGCTTGTCCTGCAGCACAAATTAATCTGAGACTTGGGAATGAAAATGAAAAAATATTTGGAAATTTTATTATAAACAAGAATCTTGTATCTTTCACATGGCAAAGGCTTTATTTTGCAAAGCAGAAAATGTACCTATTTGTTAATTGTTTGTAAATTGATAAGAAGAGTATAGCCTGTGTGTTAATTCATATGCTAAATTACTGAAGCAGTGTCCAAAGTTGCGTTAGTGCTGTGAGAGTTTGGAAATAGCATTTTATTATCAGTATTAATCTGCATAATGGAGGCCTTTTTTTCCACCCAATCTGAAAAATCTACTGACTACTTTGTAAAGCAGATAAATGGATGTGAAAGCATATGGAAGTTACTAAATATCTTTCTATTTTAATGTGACAGTGCTATCGACATTTGTGCAAACTAGACAGTTTGTTATTTCAAATCCTTATAAGTTAGGGAATTAATTCAGTACTGTAGTCGCCATTTTTATTTTAAAGCAATGCTGTCAAAATGAAAATTCTATGTCAGGTTAGGATTCTGTTCTTTCAAGGCCTCATTAGATGCTTGGTACATCTGTAAGGACCTGCTAACTCCAAGACAAATGGTTTGCGGTTCTTGTAGAAAAGAATTGACACGTTAAGACAAGAATTTGTTTGTTATTTGATGATCAAATATTGTCTAATTCCTACATACATTATTGACTCTATATAATAAGGTGTCGATACAGAACTCCATTTTGATTGCTGTCATCCAGCCCTTCTTAACAACGAATGTAATTTCTGTCTTTATTATGGTAGCGTATGTGGTACTTGGTAGCTTATGTGATATGATGTGATTCCAGACCATTTCTCTTGTTTCCTCACAGAGGGTTTTCACATCATAGCTTTCTTGGCTGATTTATCAGAAGCTAAAGGTAGACCTGGCAACCTGATCCATGCTATTTCTCAATGGAGTTTTTTGCATTAGGTCTCCTTTTGGGAAGAAAGGGCGTTACTGCCATTACAGTTTGGAGAGTCTTGAGGGTGTTGGTTCTCTTAGCTGTGCATCAGTTCTATAAATTCTGAGATAGTAAGAGTGGCCAGAGCTTTTCATCCCCTGTTTTTTAAAAGCTCCAAATTCACTGGTGTGTTGGTGCTGTCTTCTAGAAATGTCATCGTGACCAACAATACAGTTTTTGAAATTTCAACAAGAGATGCAGGATGTGCATCCAACTGAGATTTTTTGCCATGCCTCTCCTAAGCTCTTAGATTACTTACGGTGTACGGTAGCTGGGAGAGTTCCAGTCTGGACTCAGCTAATTGCTGTCTCTGTAGTACTTTCTCTAATGATGTCCTTTCCAAGACTTTTTATTGTCAAGAACAAAGAAATGTCTGCTCTGTAATGTTACCTTCCTGTTAAAATGTGAGGATGCAATGCAGATATTCGTAGTGCTCATTAAGTTTACAGTCTGACATTGCATTTTATTTAGTGTGAAAACCTTTTTAGTTATGTCCATCGTGACAAGAAAACTGAAACATCTCTTAAGATTTCTGTGGTGATCTAAAACTGAGATTGACATCTAGTGGAGAGGTCTGCAGATGTGTGGGTAGAATTGGCAGATCAACAACACACTGCAGAGTGTGTGTGTGTGCACACGCGCACCCATGAACAACAAACCAGCTGGAGTCTAACTTCAGTGAATGACTAGAACAAACAGAATTTTATACAACAGCAAAATGTTAAAAGTAATCTTTCTTGTGCTGCCCTCCTTATATCCTTACATACTTTCTCCCCCTGCCATTGCTTTAATACCTGCCACCTACTTAACAAGGCATACAAGGTGGTCCTTTTCTGTGGCGGCGTGGTCGCTGGAGTGACACAGCGGCACACCACTGTAACACGCTGTTGGGAATACAGGCTGGATCCTGGGACTCTGGGTGTGTGGCCAAGGGACCCGACAAGTCCACCTGCGCACGTCTGCTTGGGCACTGAGGTGCGTGACAAGGCCTCGCACCTCCTCTGAAGCTCAGTGCAGGCTGAGGCCTCCGTCCCTCTATGACGGAAACATTTGCATTAAGATCTTGAACCAGTTTGGAAAATTTCAGTATCTTTTATTAAAATATTTGACAGACTTTTTTTTCCTTTGAAATGGCCACAAACGTGATGGCAAGTTTGTGGTGTGTTTTTTGCATGTTACTAATTTTTCAGATTTTGAGGAGACTTGATTTGTTGCCATTAGTTCCACAGATCGCCTCATATAGAAATTTTCTTCCCTGATGTACTGCTGTTAGTCTAATCAGGAAGGACCATGGAAGCGCTCGAAAGGAATGGCCTTCTTGGGAATCATCCAAGAGAAAGGATGTGACTTCCTGGCTTTAGTGAGAGAATTGTCACCTCTTTCTCTATTGTAATGACTTTGTCTTCCCTCAGTAGATTCCACCATGATAAAAAACCAAAACACCACCAAAGCCCAAACCACCAAAACCCAGCCCCCCATCCCCTGCCCCGGGGTTTGATCAAGCAGTGGCTTTTGGAAGTTAGTGTACTGAAGATTTTTCTGTCCCTGTGTACTGCAGGGTGCCAGTGTTCTTCCGAAACAGCAGCAGGTTGGGATTATGAGCAGTGCTTACCTGCTCACGGTGGACAACTAGAAGACGAATCTGGATGACCTGTTAAGTCATCAAACCCAACTGAGTAATCTTCTAACTAGTTTCGGGTGTGTTATTTGTAGCGTGCTGTTACATGTAGTTCAATCAGACTGGCTTGTTACATGTGCCCGTATGTTATTTGGCTATGCTCTTAGTGCAGTTTGAATGTTTTTAAGTTCTTCTTCCTTGTTCTCTCAGTGTAACAGAAAATAGGAATCGGTAATACTTGAAATACACTGACCTGTGGCTTCCTGGCAGAAAATGAGATGAGTCACCAGTAACTACACCCAACAGTTACTATACCCCTGGATTCAAATTTGTTCCTCTCAGACTAATTGTTCAAATACTTGCTTTCTGCACTGGCTTCCTCCCTAGCAGTGTGGCACCCTAGCAGGGTGACGGAGCACTGGAACAGGCTGCCCAGGGAGGTTGTGGAGTCTCTTTCTCTGGAGATATTCAAGACCCGCCTGGACAAGGTCCTGTGCAGCCTGCTGTAGGCGACCCTGCTTCGGCAGGAGTGTTGGGCTAGATGACCCACAGAGGTCCCTTCCAACCCCAAACATTCTGTGATTCTGTGATCTTGTGGGCCACAAGACTGGGAGGGAAGAGCTGATAGCCGTGACAGCGCATCTAACAAGCCCAGAAGGGGTCCTACCAGTGATGATGAGACGCTCAGACCACGTGCTTCACCAGGTTGTGTGTGTTCTACCGTAGCTAATAGCACAGTTGGGCCAAGTGTTTATTATAGAGTCAGCAGAGAGCCTGTCTCCCAGGTTTGCTTGGCTTTTGCACGGGGGTTCTGGACATTGCAGGGGTGAGTGGCTGCTCCTGTAGTTACGCTACACCCTTAGGAACGCAACGCCATGCTGTCTACCAGTAACATTGAAGTCATTGTTATTATCAGATGAATGATAAAGTAGTAAAAAAACCAAACCAAACCCGCAACAGTCCAAATATTAGCTGTATCATTACTAGGTTTATAGAGGAGGATAAAAAAATGAAATAAAATAATACACAGATCTGCCTGCACCTTAGATC
>Ga0181612_102597_pt1 | contig 19856 bp, 11 predicted proteins | sample HoacroProtozoa21_FD_119630 | JGI IMG/M metagenome (GOLD analysis project Ga0181612, IMG submission 119630) | Hoatzin crop microbial communities from Cojedes, Venezuel. Combined Assembly of Gp0051906, Gp0051904, Gp0051908 | reverse complement strand
TTTACCATATAGATTTGATGGCCTCTTGTGACTGTCAAATCACAGTGAGAAGTATGACAGCATGCAGTTTCCACTCCAGCAGCCCACTGCTAAGTCTCAGCACTTAAGTTTGGTGGAGGGAGGGAGTCAGGATAAAAATGTGAGAAATGTACCTCTTAACAGTTTGAAAACATGTGAACAGCGTCCATCCATTTTCTGTACAAGCTCATGAATAAGTCTTAAGTTCACTGGTGTACCTGTTGGAACAAAAGGCTGAAACTTAAAAGACATGCTTACTGTGGTGGTTGTTAAAAGCTTTGTTATTAGTATGGGGTGCTTTTATAAAGAAATGTATTAAAACCGTGAAGGTTCTACTGCAAATTTGTGTTTTAAGGTGGTGGTGATTCTTCATTTTTGTCAGTAAATGGAAGGAATTTCAGAAGTGCTTTTTTTTTTCCTTCCCGACAGCTTCTGAATAAATTTGGTCTTGATAAGATCTATGAAGGGCAAGTTGAAGTAACTGGTGATGAATACAACGTGGAAAGCGTGGATGGAAAGCCTGGCGCTTTCACATGCTACCTGGACGCGGGTCTTGCCAGAACTACCACTGGAAACAAAGTCTTTGGTGCTCTGAAGGGTGCAGTGGATGGTGGTCTGTCAATCCCTCATAGGTAATGTAGCCTGTGTGGAGGAATTCCTCTAGAATTAACCTGGGATGCTTCCGTATGTGACAGTCTACTTACATGGTCACTTTACGTGGAAATAATTTTGTTATGGCCTGGTAGTGATTATGTAGCCTAGGTTCTGAGGTGGGGTTGTTTTGGTGGGTTTGTTGGTTGTTTTTTAATCCACAAGTGCAATTCTGATAGTGCTGCCAGGAATCTTGCAACTATCAAGAGATGCTATTAAATTTAAGTGTTTAGCAAATTGTCTGTATGCATTAATTTCACTGTGAGAAGCTGTACGTACCAGGTACAGAACCACTGACGTTTGCTACAGTTGCCAATACAATAGTAGGTCTCAGCAGTCCACCTGCACTTAAAATTTCCACATGGAAGTTTTTAAGAATTCCTGTCATAGGCTATGAATGACTGAATTGAGTTTTTTGGCAGTGTTATCTAACACTGATACTACAGCCGACTCCTTTCTGCTAGCAGCAGCAGGGAAAAAAATCTGAGATCTGCTGTGTATTTTCCTACCCTCTCCCACGCTGTCCTGTTTATTCTTGAGTGACTGTCCAGTTTTTCTGACTTGGCTGCTACATGATGATTCTCCCAACGACTGAACACTCTGTAGTTGGTCCATGGTGTGTATATGATGTACTGCACTGTTTCAAGACGGGACTGATGGCAGCTGAGATGAACTTCAAACTTCTATTTCTTCATTTTCTGTATCTCTTCATTTTTAATTAGAGGGTCCTATCCTTCAGTTACCTGTAGGAGAATCTGATGTATCGGTCATTTCTTTGTGGAACCTAGCCTCTGAATGAGAGGATTTGGCAGTATGTCTTAATCTGACGGTAACTGCTGTTTCACAGTACCAAACGTTTCCCTGGTTATGACTCGGAAAGCAAAGAATTCAATGCAGAGGTTCACCGCAAGCATATCATGGGCCAAAATGTTGCAGATTATATGCGTTACCTGATGGAGGAGGATGAAGATGCTTACAAAAAACAGTTCTCCCAATACATAAAGAACAACGTAACACCTGATGGGGTAAGATTTATCTGTCTGGCTCTTTGTGCATTAATAGAGATGCTGATAAGTCTTGCGTACGGCCTTCTCTAGTAATGCAAATAAGCTTGGTATGTAAAATAGTGTGATTCATGCTGTATGTTATCCATGCAAAGAAAATACTTTTTCCTTCATAAAGGGCTCTATAGTATATTGCAGATCTTTTGGAAGTGAGATCTCTTCTTGCTGTGAAGTTTAATGTTCTGTCTGTAAATCTAAGCTTACAGGCTGTCATTCTAAGCTAGGCCACTCTTTTTTTTTTTCTCCTGATACGGAAATTAACTTGAAGTTCCTATACATGCTACTCACTCATTCCTAATCCTGCACCACAGCCTGTCATTTCTGCACCTGTGGTGGTTGCAACTGTGAGGATGTGCTCTAGGTCAAATCTGGTTTATGATTTGTGTGACCCCATAGGTAGTTCTAGGTCCCAGGTAAATATAGAACAGCCCAAGCTAGCGTCTCATGTATTTACACTCGCTGTAGTTTCATCTTATTTTAGTACTACTTCAAATTTTTGAGTATTTTGCACAAAATGCCAGAAGATACATAAGATTACCAAGTTGCTTCTTTCACTTGTTTCAAGTGTTGAACTCCTTTCAGATGGCTTGTCTTGCTGCTTGTAATGTTCTTGCTTGGTTTCCCAAATTAGTAGCTCTGAAGCTTGAAACAAATGTTCTCGTGTCCCTTTTTTAGGCGATGGAAAACTTAACTTCATTCTTTATCCCTTTATTGCTATGGGGTTTTTGTGTGTGGTGTTTTTTTTTTTTTGTAAACTTAATGGCTAATTTTTTGTAACTTGGTCTTTACTGAAAAATAAGTAACATATTATAAATGCCATATTCATCTATTTTACTAAACAATCAATACTTTTAGTTTGTATTGCAACAAAGAGGGTCCAGGACTTATATCAGTAGCTAAACAGTTACTCTTTGTACATCTGGAAAATTTTGCACAGCTGGGGTCTAGCGGTCTTCATTAACCACCAGCAAAGGTATTCTTAAAATTGGTGCCACTATGGAGCCACAGTTGTTTGTGGGACCGAGCAGCAGACAAATGGGGATCCTTTGGTACCTTCTGCTGTTGGTCTGTGTAACTGGACAGATGACTTCCGTTTTCCTGTCTTAACATGTTAGAAGAATGCTCGCTCAAGTACGGTGACCTGCTATAGGAGCTGTCAGAATTTGCTGTTTGGGTGTAGCCCCTGCTACTGTATTTCTGTTACTGCACCCTTGGGGATGATGCAGGGACCGTCACGGTTCTTGCAAGACCTGTTAAGCTGTAGCTGTTCTCACAACTTTTTCTACTCTTTCCCTCTTACAAAGCAGCTTTGTAATGTGTACTGCAGTAGGGTCTGAAAAGTGGTAAGATTACACATCTGATGGCAAGAGTTTGTGTGTAGTAGTTCTGGTTTGATAAGTAAGCGTGAAGTATTTTATTCTAGGCAGAAGTAGAATAACTTTCTAGACTGCTGTTAAAATGTAGGGAAGCTATGGCACTGAAAGTAGGCTTAAGTTGTGGGTTTTAATATTTACATTGTATTACAGTGATAGTAGGAATTTTAGTATGCTATGGCAGTGATCTTCTGTAGGAAGAAAGTGTTTTATAAGCAACCACACAAAATTTTAAGCTGTATTGTGATGAAACCTGTTTCTAGTGCATGCTTGGGTAAGGGTTAGATTTTTGATATAATCCTACGACTGGATCACTATGGAGAATTTAACTTTTTTTTTTTTTTTTTTAAGATGGAAGAGATGTATAAAAAAGCCCATGCTGCTATACGGGATAATCCAGTCCATGAAAAGAAACCCAAGAGAGAAGTCAAGAAAAAGAGGTAAAACTCTCATTCTCTTTAACATGAATGTGACTTCTCTGCTGAAGATACATTAAAAAAATAATGTGATTCATACTGCAGTTGTGTCAAAACACACATGTTTTAGATCAGATTAAGATGCAAGCATTTCTGTATAACTTTGTCGGGAGTTAACGTTAGCAGTAGGAATTTTAAAATTTAAGAGCTTTCAACTATATAACGAAAAAGTTAGAAGTGGACCATGCTTGTGGCCTGAATAGATGGAACGCTTTTGTGTATCTTCAGGTCTTAGTCTTTTTTGTGGGAAAGCTCCTTCTCTTCAGGAGGGCAGGCTGACTAATTTGTCAGTACTGAACTATTTTGATTTTTCAGGGGTCTGGGAGAAAAGAAATAAAGGCATGGCTATTGCATTGGGCTTGGTACTGTCTCTACTCTGGTCGCAAAAGAGTAATAAGCTTACCTCCTGAGGAATTAAACTGCTGCACTCTAACCAAGCCTTTTTCTGGTGCCCTAACTACAGCCTTGAATCATTGGAAGGAAATAAAGCATGTTACAGAAGTGGGAATATGTTCTAGCATAGCACCCTTAATCACAGTTCTGGTGCACTGCAGCTTTCTTGACCACCTTTTTGCTTATTTCTGCCTTGGATATATCATACATTGTGCTTACATTGCAGGTGGAACTGTCCCAAGATGTCCCTCGCCCAGAAGAAAGATCGTGTTGCTCAGAAGAAGGCTAGCTTTCTCAGGGCCCAGGAGCGCGCAGCTGATAGTTAAGACAACTTCCACAATTTTCTATGAAGCTTTGGAAAAAGTGGCAATAAATTTATTGAGTAAGCAACTGTGTAAGACTGGCTTATTAATATAAGAAAGCAGAATATTTTTTTGATCCAGATATTCTGTAGCCTCAAGGCTTTTTTTCCCCTTCAGAGTACTGTTATGAATTGAACACCTTCATAGAGGAGAGCAGAGGTGACAGACTTCAAAACCAAGGCTGCTGCATGAGAATTATTCCCATAAAAAGGGGAAATAAATTTGAATAATTTTTGGCATGACTACTGTCAAAGACGAGATGTAAGAACTTGCTGCTTCTATCTACAGAAAGATTGTAAATGTTTTAAAAGGGCTTTACCTGTCCTTCATTTTTCTTTCAGCATACTTAATGCTATGGGGGAAACTTTATGTAGCTTAAGAACAAAGGAGTAGTCACAGTAGGTTCTAAAGCCTGTACCCAAAGGCAGCGGTAGGCTTCCAGGAACACAAATGGCAACACTTTCCCTACTCTGACTTAACTGTAGCTGATACAGGAAGGCAAGTCTAACTGAAGTATTTAAGCTCCCTCCAGTAACTGAAGTAAGCATTTCTACGCATTCGAGTCCAAGCTCTGACTGCTACTGTAACAGGTACTGTCTTAAGCTAAATACTTCACATTATTTAGTGATGAGACAAGATAATTCCACTTCTAAGTTGCGTATATATACGTGCTTACAGAGGCCTTGACTTGCCCCCATCTCTTATTTTCTCCTCCATCTCAGTTTTACAGGGACTTCTGATTTATGTGTTTCCCATTAGACTTAGCAAGTTGCTTACACACTTAAAACATTAACACTTAAACCACGTATGCTACATGGAGGAGTGTTTTGCTTTCAGATACTGATAGATAGCAAGTACTGCTATGAAAGAGAAAAGGAGGCTTGTGATTTATTGTAAAACAAAAGCATGGGGTTTTTTCCAATGAAGGCTCCAACTTGATGCAACAGCAATAAAAATGAAGGTTCTATACAACAACCTGCACTATTAAACATCTTTTCCAGTTGTTTAAAATACCTGATGTCATTTTAGATTCAATAATCTCTGCCCAAAACCTAGTAGCAATTACAGTCAGATTTTTCCACCAAGAACATGACCACTTTACATTTGAGTACACTGCTAGTTACAAATGGTTATTGGCTCACGGTTGGAGGACATTATCAATTTAGAGACAAAATTAGTATTAGCATAGTAATTCTTAAAAGCTGATGCTTACAAAACAGTATGCTCTTAACCCAAGCTGCATACTATTACATACGGTATGGAGAAATGAAATGAGTTTATGCTGGTCCTGTACTTCAGTGTAATTATTCAATGAATGCATTTAGTACAGGATACCTAAAGCAATTAACAACATTACAAATGCTTAAATAAAGCTTGTCTTAATTACCTATGCTGAAAATGAATTAAGGGGACAGGATTGAGAAGTAGATGGACGACTGCCATGTACTTCAATCATTAAGGATTGAACCACTTCATACCTAAAGCATTTATAAATTAAATATTAACAGATGACTATTGAGCACAATATTAAGGTGTTTTATGGACATCCAATTCTGAGTAATTGTGAACACAGATGTTAATCTGAGAAACAACAGGCATGTAAATCAAAGGTAGTACAGTGGTCATGCCATGTGGAATGCCAGGATCAGATAGTGTTTACTCATGACTCAAGACTTTTAACAACAATTCATAGATGCTACTCAAAAGAAAAGAACCATAACACACTATGGCTCACTTATGTTCCACTTCATTCCTAGCTGTTACTATCTCATAGGCTCCCATTTAAGTGATAGTCCGTGCTCCTGAACAATCAAGCTTCTGTCCTATAGTTCAGGTCTAGCTCTGGCTTACATACTTTCTGCAGTAGTTCAAGATTGAAGTACAATCTGTAGCTAAATTTGGAGGGACAATAAAGAGTCAAGACCTTATCCGTAACTATTTCTTGTTTCACATGTCATGCAGCAGATTCCTATACTATGCAAGCTTCCTTTTTAACTGTTAGGACATTTCTGCTATCAGTATTTTAAAAAATTAATTCAGTTCTCAAAATCGCTTGGTCCACAAACTCCTTACTTTTCAATATTTGCTACAGCTTAATTTGGGTTAAAGGTTTCAGCTGAAGTACCATAATCTACAGTTTTTGAAACAGATGTTGATATTGCTGCTAGACTATATACATGAGTTTTAAAAAATAACAGGCTCTAAAATTCTTGGCTCCCAACATTGTTCACTGTATAAGGACTTAATTAAAAAGTGTTGAACTACTTGAACATTCAAGATGTAAGCATGAGGTAAGAAGGTGTAAACAGGATCTCATTTAAGTCTCATATTACAACCTGTCAGTTCTAGAACAAAATTCTAATTTTCCACAGTTTAAAAATTATTAATGTGCAAATTCTGCCACGCCAAGGTATTAGTAAACTTCAATCTCACAGTTCAGTTTAGTCACAACAGCAGCTTGGACTCACATTATTTGCAGTAGTGGTGGTTCTTCATAAAACTATGTAGGATAAAAATCTTTTGCCAGTATTTCACAAGTGAGCAGTGATTTTCATGGAATTGTAAGATGTTCCATCAGTTGATGTGGTGGCACAGTGAATACTTTCATCCTGTTTGAGATCTGACAAAGTGCACACAACAGTCAAGCATGCAGGGTTAAAAAATGCTGCAGATCATTTTTATCAAATGTAGGCTGCCTCAGTGGCAGGCATCAGTATTATCTTCTGCTGGTAGAGAAGCTAAGAATCAGTTGTATGCGAAATTTTCTTCCACAGTAAAGTTTTTAAGTTGTTGAGTATTAAAGAATGCTCCATTTCCATCTGATTTGCTGTGACTTTAAGGGCAATACACAAGTACAGTTGTTTTTCTAGTTCTTCATGGATATCAGAAGGAGCACCACGAAGCAGATAGTCTTTAAGTAGCTGACATGCTTTTGCCAAGTTTGGCTGAATTACCTCCGTGGTACATCTCATTTTGCTTTGGTCACATAGAGTTCTACAGTCTGTACCATAAGTACAGTCCAAATCTGATTCACACTGACGATCTTTAATTATTTCCTTCAAATTAATTTCTGGCACAATTTTTCTCATGTCCATCATTTTCAAATCATATTTATCATTATATCCCAAGTTTTTGGCACTTGTATCACACATAAGAAAGTTTCCATAAGGTCCATGGAAAATATCTTCCACAAATTCGAAAAGCCCTATAGCTATTTTTGCCTTTCTTGGCCATGATGGAGTAAACCATTGGTCCATGCTTCTTCTGAAGCCAGAGGGAATAAAAAGTTCTATAATCCATGGAAGGCTGATTCCATAGAGAGAGGTATATTCAACTCTTTCAGTCACGTAGAGATCCCCACAAAAACCCATCAGCTTGGGAGTATGTTCTTTATCCTGCAAGATCACCATTAACAGAAACTCATCTAGCTGCAGAAGTGCCCATGCAGATTTTGCCTCTGGCAAAGAAACTCTGCCATCTTTGTTTCCATCAGCAAAAGACAGGATGAGATTAACCAGTTCTGAAAGATTTCCTTGTTCACCCAATTTTGCCTAAAAGCAACAAATGAAAGAGATTAAGTATGATTTCATAACCTACCACCAATCCACCTGTCATTCTACCTCCTGTTATGCTCCTTCTATGGATAGTATGGTAGGGTATGTTACCTTCTAGTTTTCATTGGGTATAGATGTTACAGGACTTGCTACCAGATGCCTGAAGAGCGTCCTTTTTGTTATGTTTTCAAAGGCACCAAGTATATGATCTTCTGAAAGTACTAGTGTTCTTTGCATTTCAAAATGCAAACATTGTAATTCATACATTGTTCTTGGTCAGATCAGTCTTTAGAAAAAAATCATACCAAGTAGCTCATTAAATATTCTCTTAGAAAAAGTATGTAGAATTCAAATGTTTAGATCAAGTTTAGTTTTCAGCTGCTTCTCTACAGGTATAGAGAAATTACAGTATCAACTACATTTTGGCCAAGTATAAAAAGTACCAAGACACACTGGGTACAAATCTCATACGATAAGTGTACTGAAATACTTCATTTTGTCATTTGATATAACCACCTCCATTGTATCAATGCAGAGGAAGAAGCCATGGCTGGAATCAGAGCTGTTCCATTTTCAACTACCACCAATGCACACAGGAAGTCAGACAAACTTTTCCCAAATTCTCCTAAAAACTACTCTAAAACACCTGCTGCTCACCCATTCTTATAGACAAAGCTACTGTAATGCATAACAGCTGTCATCAGCTTTATATAATTATGTTATACATGTGTGCATGTGTACACATAACGTTCACTCCGCTAGAACAGCATTATTTCCATCACTGGAGATACAGGAGCTATGGACAATAGTTTTAAGAAATAAAAGCCAAAATTGGTATTGACACAGCATCAAAGTGATGACTCTATATTCTGAAAATTCTGGGAAGCATTAAAGCGATAGAAATAAGTATCACATTAATATAACACAGAAAGAACTGGGAGAAGTATGGCAGTTAGAGAGATTCTGGCAGCTCAGTTAACATAGTAACTCTTCCCAAGCATGAACAGTTTCCAAATTGGCACTTCAATATTTGCCTGGTTACAATAACTCGAAAAGCAGAAGAAAAAAAAAAAAAGTATATTTTTACCATATTTTCTATGCAAATGCAAGTGAAAGCTGTAGACATTCAATATGCATACCAGCTTCTATCTGTTAAAAAGTAAGCAAAAAACCTAATAATTAGTTACTTCAAACTTTGAGATAAGCACCTCTGCAAAAAACTATTTTTGTGCCAATTATTTTTCTAACATGCACTTGAACAAGGCTCATACAATACGGCATTCTCTCCAGCTGCAGGCAAATAAGCCTTTCTGTCAAAATAGAATAAATAAGCATACACTTACTTTAAAAAGACCATATACCATTTCTTTGAATTTCTCAACAGTGGTTCCTCTTGTGGGTTTATCAAATAGGACTATTTCCTTCCTTGGTTCTGGGTCAGTACCAAAATCAAGTTGAGCAGCTTCTTCCATCTGGCATTTTATAACCCCTTGCAGATTTCCCCAGATTCCTAAATACATCTATACAGGAAAGGAGGGAAAAAAGGGTAAAAAACACTGCAGAAGTCGATCAGCTAAAGACCACCCGTACTCCAACCACTGCCTGAAGAGTCAAGTAGCAACACAGATTAGAAAACCGAGTCCTGCGTACAGACAACACGCAGAGCACATTCAAACGATGGCAACTTCAAATACAATACACTAGTGCAGGTACTTAGGAGATGCTACACTGTCAAAATACAAAGACAGCTTGATAAACAATGTATTGGCATTACTACCATCTTTGTATAGGTTGTTAAGTGGCTGTTGCTTTGATCTGGGAAGCAGGATAGCAGAGAAGTAATATGCTGTACAAAAATACAGGTATTCTTTCAAAACGTGGAAGGATCCAGGACATTACATATATTTTATAAACATATATATAATGTATAACAATAATAGACCCCTCTACATATAGGAATAATATATAATATATACAGGTATAGTATATATAGGTGCATATTGTATTATATTATTAATAATATATAGTATATCTATATATTCTCTCTATACAGGTATATTATATACATATATATAAAGATGCTCTGCATGTCACAGCAAATAAGAGTTTGAAATAATCTGTATCAAAAAGGTACAGCTTGCTGACACTAAGGTCTACTCAATGTTCTAGAGAATGACATTTCAGTGGAAAATAATAAAACTAGGTTGGATGAATAAAGTCTTACCTGGTTATTGGGCTTTGTTGATAAACATTTTGCAAAATATAATGTTTCTTTAGCACAAAGACTGCTACATGCTGACCCATCAATAACTCCAGTCTTGTATTTATCACACTGAAACAAACAGGGAGAAAAATATTTAACAAATTGCTCAAGAAAGAAGGCAATCACTGTCTCTCTCTCAACACCTGACTCTTGAAAGAAAAATCTAAGAAAACATAATAATCTGTTAACATTAATAACCCTATACCTATATGTTAACATTAATAACCCTATACCAAAACAATGTTAAGAAACATAACTGGTTTTATCTGTAATTGAAAATGTAATCTTACTTCAACATGATGGAATATCACAATTTGATTAGTTTACATGTGGCACTGACTGAATTGGCTGTGGAATTACTCAGAACAAACACTTGAGAAAGCTATGCTAAATATACTTACTATTATTTTCCTACAGTCATGTCCTCTGCATAGCTCTGTGTAGGTCGAGTACTGAACATACATAACCCAGCTGCCAATAAATACTACTAACCAAGAGATGAAGAGATACTTCATCCGGATATATGACAAACGTACCTAGAGGGCACAAAGAGAAAATATTCTTTGTAATTCATTCAGCAGTAGTCAGAATGATAGAAACAAACATGATTTACTATTTCACCTTTAAGAATTTGTCTTCCATAGTGATAAAATAAGCAGACTGCATTACATGGAACATTTGCTTCCCTCAGTGAGCAAAACTGACAGGGGAGGTCAATTTGACTTCTGTGGGTGGAAGAAAAATTAAGATGTAAATAAATAAAATAAAATGTGACAGACCCTCATAGGGCAAGCCAGGCTGCAAGAACCAGTTTGATCAAAATCATAAATTGTCAGAGCTCAACTACTTACATTTTTCTCTAAGACGAGTTACTTATGTTCCCCTCCTGGTAAACCAAATCCAACAGACCAGGAATCTGGTCAAAAAATAATCTGTGTTAACGTGTAAATATGCAAGATACACAGTGTGCAGGGTGGGTATCAGGGACAGGTTCCATGTGCTGAAGTCTCCCACTCCTTCCTTGAGATTACACCATTTAATTATTCAAGTAAAATTCCTCTGTACTAGCCCCACCTTCAGTGGTCTTTTCTGTAACTGTATGCAAGACTTTCCTGTTGCTTCTGTGGCCTCTCATTTACATTTATCACTAGGGACAGGGGAAAAAAAAGTGTTTATAAATTAAGAATTAAGGGAGAGATAAGTGCCTTATAAGGGAGGAGGCACATTTTGATCTTTTGTCTTTTTTTTTTCTTTCTTCCTCCTCCGAGTCTGGTATGCTAATAGTTTGATTTTCATACTCACATCAGGATGAGAAAATAATTAGGAAGTCATGATCAGATTTATCAACAGGATATAGGGAAAGTGCATGAGAGCAACTGTATTGGGTCAGCATGAGATCCATTTCTACTAGTATCCTAATCTTCAGCAATAGCTATAAACAGATGCCACTGAAGAGTGAGAACATATAATACATATCCCACATGTGCTCCCATTTTCCTCTGGAAGAACTCGCTAAGCCAGATGTGATATTCTATACTTAGTAAATCTCAAACCATTTATCAGACTCCTTAAAATCCACATAAGGTTTTAACATCCACAACACCCTTTAGCAATTAATTCCATCGGTCTACTATCCACTGTACTGGGGTCAGGGACAAGACTTTATTTTGCTTAAATCTGGTTCATATTAGCTTTGTTCATATATTAGAAGAGATGAGTTATCAATTTGTGTCCACTCTCTCCACATCTGTCAGGATTTTGTGAGCCTCCATCACATGTCTCCCTGCCATGTCATATCTTTTCCAGAGTGACAGGTCCTAACATAGTTGTTCCTCATTAAGAAATCATTCCATATGTTTGGAAAAGGTTCCAAGAAAGATAGGAATGATGAGCAGTTTTGCCATCACATACATACATACACACCAAGGTAAGCCGTCTCACATATATTAATTGCAGATTGCTCCATCTGCACAGGAGAAAAAGCAGTGAAATCATTCCAAATTGCTACAACTTGATAGTAATTATCTTAAATCAGAGTAAATTGAATACATGGCTTCAGCTTTTAAGTATTTTACATTTTAGAACAAAATAATGTTACTAAAGAAAATAATCTTCCACAAATATAGGAAGATCTTCAAAGATGCATTTCCCTTTCTAAATATGTATTCTATTTATTTTTAAGGGAAGTAAGGTCCAAGAAGCAGTTCTAACCAGTTGAATAGTAACTTGGTTTAACACCTATGACAAGAACTGACTTTTTCAGACTTTAACAAAAGAAGCATAATCCCTAGTATAGGAGTCCTACTCTCAGCCTATAGTGGTTCTGACTACTGTAACTCCTGTCGTGATTCAGGGTATACTTTCACACAGGCACTCACTCTATCCAAAGACTAAAGAGGAAGTATATCTTGACCCCATATAGTTCTGTAAGGAACATCAAGTCTCAAAGAGAAGCAGGAATACAAGAAACAACACAGAAAAACTGCTAGGAAAAATGATGCTATACGGCTCAGCCCTTAACTTTATATCCTATTATCATTCCATTTTACAGCATAACGATTAAAAAAAAAAACCACCAACAATGTGTAATTGTGAATCAAGAGGAAGGTACAAGCAAGGTGTTCTAACACTTTCAAATGTAAAAGAGCAGCCCCAAATTCCAGCTGACTCATTCTCTGAAAAAGACTGAGAGCCTTTTGGGTAGATGTCTCTTATGCCCAAGCAACCCTAACATACAATGCTGCCAAAATCAAAGGCCTCAGTCCAAGGAAATCTTAATCCTCGTCCTCTCTCCCAAACCACCAAAAAGCCCAAACTGAATAATACAAGAAGTTAACACAACAAGCTACCCAGAAAAGCAGAAGCATGCTGGAATGGCCATTAAACAGTTCTAGCATAAATATTTCTCATGATGGTTTGTCACTTCAAAACACACAGTAGCATGAAATTCCACATCAAATTAGTGTTTGCGGTTCCAAGAGGCTAACAAATATGTATGCACAGTCTCTGCAAGAATGTAAGTTTAGATACAAAATGAGCGAACGCTTCTCCTGAGGACAAGCAACAGCAGACCAACCCACCTAAGGCCTCATAGGTAATAACTCATACTTAAATCTACATGTCTGAAGTCACAGTCCACTGCTCTAACCACAATTTCATATTCCTCTCCTTCTACAGGAGAACAGAAGTGTTTTAATGTTGTCTTTATGTGATCTACTGTTCAAATCTGTACATTCTTCACCTTGCTCAGCACAAGAATTCAGAGATTCCATAAAAAATTAGGAGCATCACTAAAGTTTATTTGTGAACAACCTTAAATTTCAGACATCTTATTTAAGTAAATGAGAGTTGTAACATGCTTGTATACAAGTCTAACACAAGAGGCATAACTTGAAAATTGATGGGTTTTTTCCATAGGATCATATACACACACTTGTCCACTTCATCATCTCAAAACTTCTTTCCTCGTTTCAAGACCAGTTCCTCTGTCTTTAAGTAAATATTGTAGTTACAGCCCAGCATCTGGCGACTGAAGAAAGTAATTTCTATTTTCTTTAATATACTAAGCTATAATTTTCTGTATTTCAGATGAAATATCACAGGATCTGGTCATACAGCCACAGGAACTTCACTAATAAGTAAATATAGTCAAAAACTAACCAGTGTCATATTCTAAATTTTTCTGCTTTTGAAAATCAGAACTGAAAGAAAACTACTACATCTTTGGACTTGCCTAGACTGCAATTTCATTATACAAAGTGTTCAGTATGGTACAAATTGCTTTGCCCCTGTTCTTTGCATCTCTATACTGAAGCCCATTTTTGTTATAATTACACCCAAAGAACTGTTTGTGTGACTATACCACAGATGAAATCAGAGAGTTGACCTGATTCACAGCACAAGCCTGCAAATAGTTGTGCCAGCACAACTGCAGAGTAGAGCACCTTGGCAAAACCAGTAGAGGTATTCTGAAGTAATTTTACTAACAACATTTTAAACATATTTGCCTTATTTTTAAGTTTTGTTCCTCCACTGCCAGTGCAGCAGGTAAAGCCAGTTTAAAGAAAACCATGTACTGCAAGCAATATTTTTTTAAACATTCATGTTTTAGACTATTGAAGTGAGCAAAATGAATATTCCTTTCCATAATATACATAGCATAGTCATGTACCAAAAAGTCACTTAAAAACCAAATCATAATACCCACCCACAGTAAACCATGCTTATATAATCCTTGGTCTTCTCTAAACATCCATGAATAAGACTAAATATTAAGAGTTATCATTAAATAATATAAAGGTTTTGTTTATGCTGTCTAGGAAGTACTATTAGAATTTTGACAGGTTGATTGTGGTAGTGTAGATGTCTAACAGTTTAATGAAACTACACATCTTTAATATCAATATAGGTTAAGAGGAACACAGAATACAAACACCCAAGCACATACTTACTAAAAAAAAAAAAGTTACTTTCAAAGATTGGGCCACTTTAATAAATGAAGTGCTTGCTCTTATTTTTATGTAACTAGAGAAGGAAAGGTAGGAGAGAGCTGAACAGGAACGCAGGATTGTCATGCTAGACTACATCAATGGTTCACCAATAAAGACGCTTTGAAAAAAATAAAATTAAAAGAAAAAACAGAAAAAGAAAATCCCATCAAGGAGTTATCAATACAAATTTAGAAACCAAATAATCAAATATTTCATCACAAGTTCTTGTTTCAGATGACATTTGCTTCAAAATAAAAAGCTTTCTTAACGGCTGGTGACTGAAAGCTCATCACAAGCATCATTATTTTGCTGCTAGAAGTCTCTGACAGACACACCTAGAAGAAGTGAACTTTCTGTAATCAAGCTTGAAACGCCTCATACCCTTGGTCCCTCCAAATCAGGGCTGAGGTTAGCAAGGGGCTACTGTTAAACAGATACAAATTTATTTATTTATCTGATCTACATTTAAGCAGAGGATTTCTGTTTCCAGGACAGCTAGCTCCTCAACTGATTAAAAATTTAAAACTGTTTTTCAACTTATGAAACTAAGCAATGTTTTATTGTGAAAAATCAAGAGTGAAGCTGAGAAAAATAAAATGGAAAACCTGATACTGCTTCAGAACAAACTCTCAGCCATGAGCTGAAAGCTTGGAAAGCTTATGGAGGGCGACCTTGGAGGGATGGGATGAAGCAGGTTCCTGAAGGGCAACAGGATGAACACCATAGTTTTAAAATGGAAGGAAAACACAGAACTGCAGCAGATGTAAATAAGTAAATTTTTCTAAAACTAGAAAGTCTACAACAATTTATGAGTACTTACAAAAATATGACAAACAACCAGCATGCATTACACCCTTTCCTCCTTGAAGAAATAATCCAAGAAAGGTCAGTTCCAAAACACCCAAAGGTGACTCAAATCCATGCAGCTGCGGTCCTGCCTGTGCATCGCTATTGCTTCACTCCTTCAGACACACTCACTTAAGTTATCTTAAAACTACTTAATTAAGAGGCAGATACAACTAACTGCTTTTATTCTGGTGATAGATGTTGATCAGATAGTTCCTTCAACCAGTTCTTTTTATTATATTTTATTGGGAGTGTTGTAAGACAGGAATAATTTCTGCTATTTTCCTCAGAGCCACAAAGACCTTCGTTGGAGTAACGTAATTTCCTCTAAAACATGGTGTCCACAATATGGATAGAAACCGGATGGAGTAGAAAAGGAGACCAACAATAATGCTGTGTGGTGTACAGCACATTTAGAAACAGCTTAGAAAATGTATGAGGAAGCTGGAAGCAGGGAGGACAAAACTGCCAAGGAAACAAAACTGACAGCTAGGGCCTAGGGAGCATCATAGAATCATAGAATGGTAAGGGTTGGAAGGGACCTTAAAGATCATCTGGTTCCAAACCCCCTGCCATGAGCAGGGACATCTTCCACTAGACTAGGTTGCTCAGAGCTCCATCCAGTCTGGCCCTGAACACTTCCAGGGAGGGGGCATCCACAGCTTCTCTGGGCAATCTGTTCCAGTGTTTCACCACCCTCATTACCACTTTCATCAAAAAAAGAATTACCATACATAAGCCTTTCCCATTGAAAGAACACTACTAAAACAACAGAATTGCAAGACTTTTAGTGCACTTTCCTAGCTTAAAAAAAAAAAAAGACAAAATGCTACACCTACATGCTTACAACATAAAGAATCACAAACTTCCTTGCAAAGCACACTACTTGAACAGACTGATGAAAAGCAGTAGGAGTCATTCTACATGTGAACCAGCAATAAGTGAGAACTGATACGTTACAATTCCAATTACCATACTTCCGCCCCGCTCCTCAGCCCTTACAGAAGAGAACTGAAATTTTAGTTCAAGCTCAGGTGGACTCAGTCTCATCTACTCTTTTTTTCCAGACCATTTTCTGTATTTAGTCATATACAATTTTCACCTACTAGTTTTTTCTTTCCAGTACCCATCTCAAGCTGTTTGCTTAGCCAGTCTTAGCACCCCCCCTCTAAAACCACACACTGTCTGCTATTCTTTTTCTTCCAGTTACTTCCAGTCTATTTCCATCCAATTCTGCAACACTGGCCTCAGTTTCAGTCTTCCTCCACTGTCTGTCTTCCATTCTCAGGTAAGTTCCCAGCACTACTCAGTGCCTCATTTGCATCTTCAGCTTCTCCAGCACAACCTTCCTACTTCAGAATCCTTGTCCTGAACTACTGCCCATGTACAAAATGTGTTTATCGTCAACAAGCATCCTTCTTTCACAGCTCTGGGACGCCAGCAGAGGTGGTATGGCAAAGCACTAGGAGAGTGTCTCTCACTGTTCTCACTTCCAGAACTAAAGTAGAGCTGTAAAGAGGGCGTACGGATTTTTCATGTAGTTTAGTTCTTACACCCACACTACATTAAAATAAACCAAAACAAACCCAAAGAGATCTATTCTTCCCCAGCAGATCTGTCCCAGGAAGCCCAGGTTACCAGCCCTGAGGCAGCCCTCCAGCAGAGGTCTCTTGAAACACAGTTTTGAACTCAGGTGAACCAAATCAGCAGATCAAAAACATTTAAGGTACAGGACTGAGGGATTGTCTGATCTGGATCAGTTGTGAGCGTACAAACAGATTTTTCTCGGTCTGCCTAGAACACACAATGTGCTTTTTCTTTGCTATGTTCATACCTTCTGCTGGTTGAAGGACAGATGATATATAATAGTTGCAGAACTTACAAATAAGAACTACAATTGTATAGTCATGCAGGTTCAATGTCTTCTGTAATATTTTACTTATTTTTATTTGTTGTTATACCACCTAAAAACTAATGGTTTCATAACCTAGAGTTTAATTTTTTTGCTAGTTTTAACATAGTAATAATACCAATGACTGCTCTGTAGTACAGTTCCTGAAATTATCTGAGTCATTTATCTATTTCTACTTTGGCCTAACATTTCTGTAACTAGATGCAGCATCAAACAGAAATAATGACCTTCTTTGCCTTTGCAAGCACAATGAGATACAGCAGCATCTGACCAGAAGTACAGAGGTTATTTGTAATTAAAGCGTGGTATTTTGATAAAATCGGATCATATTCAATTATTGATACCTATGCCAACAAAGGCATGTTCATTAGGTTTTTGTACTCATCCTTTTGTTGGGATGACTTCTAGTCAAATGAGCAAACAGCTGCTCACCATTCCCACTTCTACTCCCTTGCCCAAGTCCTCTGTCAAAGGTTACCACCACATAGCAGAGTCTGTAGAAGCAAACACACGTAGGTCTCATACTCTGAGAATCATTCTCTTCATGAAAAAAACATTTTTACTGGAAGTTTCCAGTAGTCAAAGAAATAATGACCTGGAGTAGCTAAGGTGTGGGTGCATGCTCACTATGCCACTTTAGCTGTATGTATAGTAAACTAACAGAGCACAGGGTCAGAGGAGCATCTTGGACTACTCCAGCAACACCGCACAGCTCAGCTGTTAGCCCTCTTACTGAATAGCTACAATTAAGATGGGCCAGGCTGAAATGAGAATGGCTGCATTGGCATAGGCTGACTCAAACCATCCTTAACTTCTTCCATGCACACTGTCACAGAGCTAACTTGAGAAATTTCATTTTCCATCTAAATATATACCACCAGTGTAGTGTTGTGAACCTAATCTCAGACAAAGTTTCATCATGTACTACATAAATAAATCCCAAACACAACCATCACATAGACAGAACTCCAGCAAGAAAACTCTTGAGCATTCAGTCTGAAAAGGATTTATATTTTCAAACAGCTTATGATGTTCTACTTAAATTTGCTGCCAGCACAAAAAAATGGGATCTTGTTTGGCATTTCAGGTAAGTCCTCTTTGTTTCTACCCAACCTCCCATGCTCTCTACTCAGCTGAGAGCTGCTGAGATCCACTATCTGGACCAAGAAAGTATGATAGCCTCCTATTCTCCATCCAGCACTTGGCCTACAGCAGCTGGAAAAGCTGACAGATGACATTCCTACACATAAAAGGTTTCTCCTGAAATGTGGGGTTTTTTCATTTTTTTTAGTTTCTTTGTTTTTTCGTGGCTTTTGTGGGTTTGGGTTGTGTTTTTTTTGAAGTAAACAGTACTATAGTACAATCATCAAAATTTAAGAATTCAGTAGCAAAGCTGGGTGCTTTCTTTATCATCTCATGTACTTTAATTTTCAAGTGTCTTTCCTTTACGAAGTTTAATTATGTTTCTTCCAATGAACTTTACTGAATCCTATCAGAAGTCATCTCATATCCTGACATACTGTCTGCACATTCTTGAAGGAAACACTTTCCCTGTAAGTCCTATTCTTCAGATAAGTCTAGGTACTTTTTTTTTCAGAAAGTAAATAAAAACACCAGTTAAAAATGAGCTAAAAAATGTTTCCAATCCAAGTGACATAATTTAATTCATTGAAAACACTTAAGTTCATGGCTTTCTCCTTTTAGCCACAAAAGGGCAGGCTGCAACACAAGGGCAGATCTTGGCAAGTGGGGGAAATCCATTTAACAGAAAGCGTATTCAGTTATAGCATTTCTTACCTTTTTCCTCTTCTGCTATCTATAAACAAACTGCATCCAGAATAGCTATTTTTGCAATATAAAAGAACCTAACTTAAATGTCAACAATGCTAAAATTCTACGCCAAAGAAACACATGCATGAACATTAATACCTACAATCATGCTGATAAAGCTTCAAAGTTAGATTTAGTCAGCTTCTTTGGGGCAGGGTATAGGGGATCTAGTCATATGCTCCAAGTCCCAGTTTACCTCACATTGCATTCTACAAACCGTTCCAAGTATTTCCTTTAAGTTCTATTATTCATGTTGGGAGACAAGGAACATAAGAGGAAATGTGGTTCTTTTTTGCTATTAAATGTCTATTGCCCCAAAACAAAGTAATCAAATCAAGGCAGAAGCTATGGCAAGACACCTGCTTTCTTCTGATAAGCACCAAGCCTTCTGGCAACTTTAAGTGCTTTCTCTTAAATGCAATTTTTAGCTTTATTTCTCCAAAGAGAAGTATGATTTGCCAGAAACTATCACAATACGTTCCACATTTTGATATCTAATACCACACACAAAAACAATCCATGACAAAAATCGCATCAGTACAGAGTTTCTGGGTATGTTTACTTCAACATACCAGCATGCCTTCCAAGGCCTTCTAGCTCACAGAAGCCAAATCCGGATCTCTA
>Ga0181612_130269_pt1 | contig 19859 bp, 17 predicted proteins | sample HoacroProtozoa21_FD_119630 | JGI IMG/M metagenome (GOLD analysis project Ga0181612, IMG submission 119630) | Hoatzin crop microbial communities from Cojedes, Venezuel. Combined Assembly of Gp0051906, Gp0051904, Gp0051908 | reverse complement strand
TCCAGTGGATGTTTTGTTCTCTATTTAAAATCCTGTGAATGAGATGTAAACTTCATTTAACTTGTTTCTTGAAAGCATTAGCTCCAGCTACCGGAGTTGTGTTTTAGTGCAGAGATGTGTTTCTTGTGAGAGAATGACATTTTTTATCTACCGTGGTCTGGATAGTGGTTCTACTGTCTCCTTGAAGGGTCTTTCCTTGAATTTTGGCAAGAACATTATTGAGGTAATAGGCATTATCATTTGCTTTTAAATGTATCACGTCATCACTTGCTAGGTTTGTTCTTTGTTGTTACAGCAAAGGATTTGTACATAGCACAGTCAAGCAAGTAGCGGGACTTTTGCCTAGCTGTGCAGTGAAGGGATTCAGGCACAGCACAGGCTGGGAGCAGAGCTTTTTCTCCCTATGCAGTAAAGAAACTAGTGCCTGGCTCGATCAGAGCAAATTTTATGTTGTCTCTCTTGTACATTGTACCAAACCTCTTTTTATTTTTCTAGTTGAAGAAGATTGGTGGCGGTGGCTTTGGGGAGATCTATGAAGCAATGGATCTGTTAACCCGTGAGAATGTGGCCTTGAAGGTGGAATCAGCCCAGCAGCCCAAGCAAGTTCTCAAGATGGAAGTGGCTGTCCTGAAAAAGCTGCAAGGTAAGGCAGAAAGCTCTTTGGAAGTGCTAAGGGGGTGTGTGTGTTAACAATTAGAATCCAAAGCTGCAAATGTTTTTTATAATTTTCTCTTCAGCTTCCATCTATATGTGGTGTTACACTAAGTCATTCAGCTCAGAAAGTTATTACATTCTGCAAAGCATCCTACTCAAGTGAGTTCTAACTACAGGGACTATTTTTGTCTGCCAGGCTATAAGAACAATGAGGAGACTTAAACTGAACTACTGGTATACGGGTCTTTGCAGTCTAGTGATGCTGATAAGATAATAAGGAATAGAGGAAGCAATGTCTAAGAAACGAGGTTAGACGATTGCCTCCCAGAGGACCGGAACAATGTTTGTGACTGTAGCACCGTGAGCGTGACAGAGTCTCCAAGTGAAGTGGTTGACTAGTAGATGAGTGCAAAAAGTGGATAACGTGAAGTATAGGGAAACTGGCAATTAGTCAATTTTTCATGTACCTTACTGTCCTGAAGACAAAATATGAAGTGATTTTAGGTCTTTTAGTTTTGGGAGTGGTGGTTTTGAATTATGTTAATTTGAATGATATGCCTAATCTTTAATTTTCCCTAACACGACTTTATATTGGTTTGGATGTGGAAGTCAGCTCTGGGACCAACGATTTGTGTAGCTAACCTGGCAAAGCTTATGAGCAGGTTTCAAACTGAGTGGGAAGCAGCAAAGTGGGAACCTTCCTTGACTCATGCCCAACCCTGCTTCCACTGAAGAAATTACACTGAAGGGGGACCTGCCTTATGCCAGGATTCTGTTTTCTGTTTGTTCAGATGAAACTTTAAATAAGGCTAAAAGTTAAAACTTCTTGTGCTGGTCTTTTTTTAGAGTCTTTAAAGTCACAGTCGTTCTCAGGAGTGTGCTAGTAGAATAGGGTGAAAGAAGCCAGCCAGTATCCCAAAGCCTATTGCGATGCTGATGAGATACAGCCTAACACCAAAGGGTGGAAAGGGAGCAGTCTTGCTGCGCTTGTTCCTAGCTGAAGGAACAGTGAGGGGGCTTCTACTAAAAACTGATCACTAGGGGAGGATGTAAACTAGGAATTTCCAAATCTGCCTTTAAGGAGCTGAGAACTTCTGTTTGCTGAAGTGCATTGGGCATGGATTTCCTTGTGAAAGCAAGGCCAGCTATTGACAGGTACAGTTTACGTGTTCTAGTATAATATGCCTTTGAAGAGATGTCCCTTTTTACAGAATTCCCACTTAGTCTGAGGAAATACCTTCCCATGAAGCAGTGAGTAGTATCCTTATCACTGGGTCTCGTGCTTCAGAGAGACTGTTGTGGCCCTATGTCCATGTCTATACCTCTGCCCTTGCACAAAATCTCCAGAGATATGATTGAATTGGAGGATGAGACTGTTGCAGGTCTTATGAAATGGGTTACTCAAGATTTGTGACAGATCAGCTCTAGGTAAAAGTCAGTGAATTATTTTTGAAGGTCAAATAGTTTTCCACAGTTCAGCTCTTCTCAGAGGAGCAATGATAAGGTTTTTTTGGGAATATGCTGTATTGTAATAGATGCAGCTGAGCTGTGTCAAGAGACTTGAAGCAAAGGAGAGATCAACCCAGGTCACTGGGAGGAAGGTTGCTGTTGATCTGGGTTGATATCTCCTTTGCTTCAATTCTCTTGACACAGCTCAGCTGCAGGCCACTGGAAGGCCTGGGTACACAGAACTCCCAGAGAACAGCAGAGCAGATGGCTAAGGTCTGAAAACAACGTAGTGAGGACAAGCAAGGCAGAAATTTAGATTTTTTTGCATTTGGTTGTACACTTGGAACTGGTCTGAACTGAGTGAGGGTCTGATTGTGTAGATTGGCAGATTATTAAAATACGAAGAGACGATGCAAACATGCTGGCTTGTGTTATATCCAGGGCAGGGAATGCTTGAAAAGCATGACCTGAAGTCACCAAATCAGAACTAGCATCAGAAAACGTGCAAGGAGTTGGCTAATAGTCGTGCTTTGCCATCAGTGTTTATTTCTGGAAAATAGTTGAAAATACCAAATGCTTGAAAAAACACCAACTGTTGTACCCAGCATGATCCTGGTAACTGGGGAGAGGGAGTGATGGTGTGTGGAATTAGGGAAGTCCCCTGGCAAAGCAGTTAGCAAATATTAAGGGACAGAAAAGACAGAAGAAGCAGAACTGGCTATGCATCAGCTGTCCTGCATTTAAGAAAGACAAATCACTTCAGGCGTGTTTTTACAAATCAAGCTGTTCCGTGAAGAATTTAGCTTTTTTGGTTCAAGGTTAATCCCCAAATGCCTTACTGAAATAAATGATAAAGTTAAAATAAGAAAGAAGGTTGAGAGAGTTGGGAATCATGTATTGTGTATGTTTTCACTGTGAGCTGTTGCGAAGAGGTGAGAAACATTTCGGAAAGGGAGATGCTGACTATATCCGAACAGTTGGTGGATGGAGGAAGTTGGTGATATTAGCATAGGTGATGTAGTATTTCATGGTTTTCCAGGGGAAAAGCAAGGGAACAGTGTTGTATAAAATTCCTCTGTACTTTTCTGGTAGAATTGAATATTGCAGTCCTGCTTAAATAATACAGCTTTATAGTTTTCTGTTTGGGTATCACACCAACGTTAAAGAACGAATGACCTGCTGCTCTGCTCAGAGCTTGTGATCAGGGTCTTTCAAGTTGCTAGAGCTTCACAGAGTGTGGGATAGAGAAGACTGGCCATTAGCCCATACTACAGACCTGCTTCAGGACCTGGCTTGGGTGCAGCCCAGCCTCTCAGTGCAGTAGCTCCTGATCAGTTTGGACTGCAGGGTATTGCCAACAGTCAGACTTTCTGGGACACTTTCTAGAATAGCCACATAAGGAACACAGCTTCAGGTCTCTCACAATGTCCTTTCTGCACTGGCAGTCCACACAGAACAACCAGGGAACTAATCAGTTAATGACTCTTCTAGAGAGTCTCTGTACCTTCTAATAAACACTGTGTGTAGTTTTCTGCTGTGAGGGTGGTCAGGCGCTAGCACAGGTTCCCCAGGGAAGTTGTGGAGTCTCTGTCCTTGAAGATACTCAAAACGCAGCTGGATGCGGCCCTGGACAACCTGCTCTAGCTGTATCTCTCTGACAGTGAGGGTGGACCAGGTGATCTCAGGAGGTCCCATCCAACAAAAATGATTCTGCGATAGTTGTGCTTGGGTATATGAGATCACTGCCACTTCAGTATCTCTCAACTGCCCTGTAGAGTCATTCTGTTCTGCTCTTACTTGATTGGATTCTTCTAGCTGTATAGTGATTTTTTTCTTTATCTGTTTAGATATTAATATCTTTGGCAAAGAGAAAGTTCTTTCTGACTTGTACTATTACTTGCAAGGATCGTAGATCATCTTCTGTCCAATTTTCCTGATGTTTATACTGTCTTGGGATTGCGAAGCACCAGCAATGGTGCCCTTTTAGGTTTGGCTGAAACACAGTTGAGAAGTCAGCTTTATAGAGTTTCTTGCTCAAGCAGGGGATGAGCTGGAGCTCTCAGTTTTCCTGTTCTTGCACATTTACTGGAAAAGTTTCCAGCAAATTTTCTGTCTTTTTCTCGCCTTCCATGGACTATTTCAGTGAGAATCAAGACCTCTATGTCCTACAGGGTTGCTATGGAGTATTTCATTGTTCAGACTGGGTTTGCAGGGCTCAGGACATTCTGTCTGGTGCTACTCTATCTGGCCAAATATAATCAGAGCACCACAACACAACTTTTTTTTTTCGTCTTTGTCAAGCACTGTTTGGCTTACATTGTCCTGTTGCTCCCCTCTTCTGACAGGGCCTTGGCACCGTTGAACCAAAGCCCTTTTTCTCAGTGTGTGTTGGTTAACTTGCTTGGTGAACAGGGAAATTGCGTTTGCTTTTTGGTACTGTTAGGAATATTGACTTCAGTATCACAATGTGTACTACTGTCTTTGCTGCTCAAGGAGGCTTGCATCCTCCACAGTGCCTGGTTTTGGCCGTATCGTCATTGTAGCATGAACAGATGGGATCCTCCATGATGCTAAGCCTATTCCATAAGGAGTCACCATTTGAAAACAAGTCTTTCTTTCCAGATCCTCACCATGTGGTGGCATGGAAGCAGCCATACCTTGTTGTAGAACCAGTGGCAACTACAGATTAGACTTCGTCCTCTCTTTTACTTGAGATCGCACTATGTGTTTACCCACTGTCTGCTCTAGGTGAAGTCCTCTGCTGTTTATAAACACCAGCCTGAGCAACCCTTTTGGCCTAACTACAGGAGCTGCTCATCACTTCTGTTGGTCTTGATTATCTCTGGCTTATCTGTCCCTTCCATGGATGAAGGAGTAAGCAGGACTAAGTTTACCTGGAGGAGCATAAAATTTTCCTTCCTTGAAGAAGGCTGCTGTGCAGTTCCCAGCTACTCAGTGTCATGGAGAGTCCAAGGAACCACATCAGGGAGTAGACTTTTGCAGTAATATTATATGCATATATTATATACATAGTTGTCTCTAAAATGTGCAATAAGTAACAAGCAATATGGAAATGATATGAAAACATCATACTGTACAGCAATAAGAAATGTGTATATGTAGTTGGCAAGTACAGGGATAATAAATGAAAGTAATACTATGAAAAAAGATAATAAGAAAAATTATTTTATAGACAGCTAATAGAGAATTACCCTACTAGGGATGAAAATCTATAACAAATTCAGAAACTTTCAGGGATAGTTTGGCACATCTGCACAGGCAGATTCTGCATGAATGCAGCTTCTCTGTCAGAAGAATACTACTTTAGTGCCAAGCCCTCATGTTATTACCTTAATCACTACTGTAAAATTATCTTTCAGTGAGATAATTGTATATGATTGTACCATTTGCACGTAATTTTAACCTATGGGGCTTTTCTACTTCGCAGTCGAGCGTTTTGAAACCAAGCCTGAGCTGCCTTGGCAGAATACTTCTTGCAGATACATCTTGTCTCCAGCAGGGAAGGCTGCTAATTTAGTTGTGAGTGTTTTGCTGTGTAGACAAGCCTTTTGATCATGTATGTTAAAAAGCAAATGGAAGTAAGATCTGTATGGCTACGTGCATTAGCAACTTGCTTATCCAGAGATCATGAAGGGCCTTTCCTGGGTTTTCTATGTTTCACCCACTTAATCTATGTCTACATTCGTGACCAGTATAGTACCAGCGGATCAGTGGACAGAAGCAGTTCTCAAGCCTATGCATCTACAGCGTATATGGCTTGGGGTTTTTACACTATAAACAGGAAGCATTTTGGGGGGATTTTGCCTTGGGTTAGTTTTGATATGGTCCCCTTGTCTGAGGGAGCCGTTGTTGGTTTGGACAGTCTCCTTTAGGATTAGTGGACTATTCAGTGTGCACCTGGAATGGAGCTTCTGCGTCTGTTTGCTTGGAAAAGTTTACATGACCCAAAGCCACTCTGTGAACAGCACTGATACATGGTAATTGTGATGATTTACGGCAGTATGGGGGCTTGCTTTAAAACCTCATTGCTAATATAAACTATGACTCTGAGACTCCTGCTCTTTGGAATCATGGGGAGAAAAAATGGGATGGTTTTCTGTCATTGAACGTGTGGAAGGAGGAGTCCTGTCACTTCTAGAAGAGCAGATGTTTTTCCATATCTTCAATGCTTTTCTAACCCTTTGGAATGCAGATAGACAGAAACCTGCCTGCTTTCTCTATGACTTTTTTTCCCACCCTGGATTAGTTGTGGAGCAACATTCAGGTGGCAAAGGAGCATTTGTGAAATACTGTCCGGACTCTGTTTCCCATCTCTGAGGTCTTTAAGGTTGATCAAAACACAGCGGCTCTGTTAGAACAGCTCTTGCACAGCTTTTCAGACACTTGACTTGGACTGTCTCAGTGTCAGTCCAACAGCAGCCTTAATTGCAGAAATAGAAAACCAATATCCCTGATTAAATCCAGTGGATTATTTTCTCTAGCTTTTGGGCTGCTGCAGAGAGAGGTGTGGAAACCATCTTTACATGCCAGACCAGGCACTGTGTCTGCTTTAAGTGCTCAGCTGGGGCTGTGTGAGGGCCAGCAGCAGATGCTTTGAATTCAGAAGTATTCTCCCTGTCCTTACCCACTTCTTGATGGGTCTGTCTGAGAGCACTCTGAGGCCTTGTGAGACTAGGATGGTGCAAAAAGATCTCTCACGAGGTGTGTACTTTGTTTGCCTTCTGGTCCACAGGCTCTCCAAAATATGGATGTGGCCACGGCATCCAGTTTCCTTTGCTGGGACTCTCCTTGGAGCAGCCTGACAGTCAGATTATCAGTTAAAATGGCCAGATTATTCTGGTGCTGAGCACTGCTTTCCATTCATTCATGGTGGCAATTTTGCCCTGGTGGGAGGCTACAAGGCCCTCTGTACTTGCCCTTGACCTCACTCGGCAGCCAGATACTCCTAAGCTCTCTTCAGTGTGTCATTTTCTTTGTAAATGACTTCTGTTCAGCGTAACCAATCTCATTGCATAAGACTCTGATTAATTTTATTCTGCAGTGCAGAGATCTTCTGCATATTGAGTAGTTGTGCAAGATGCAGGCTGGTCACAGGCACTGCAGGTTTTGAGTACCTGGTTTTATTACAACAGATAGTGAAGCTGTGTTGCTTGTTCCCTGTTTACTGCCAGGGGTTGGACAGGTAAGGGTTTCCTCACAAAATAAGGGAAGAAAAGGGATCTTGCTTGTTTTTTTTCTCATTTGCCAGTCATAGTCTTTTCTTTTAGCATATGTGAGTTTTTCCATGTTAAAGTGGTGCCTTGACTCTCTGTGATTCAGTTTCTGTTAATTTTGTAGACACGTTTTATATGTTTCTATGGTGTTTTGCTAGGTTGATGTAACCAAGCTATCTGCAAAGGCTGGAAAGTAGGGTAAATTACCCTTGGTGTGTTTTTAGGCTGTCACAGGGTGGTGGATTCAACTACTTGATGTAGCTCTAGCCTCTCTGCCCAGCACTGCATTTTTCTGTGTGGAAGAGCCTTATGGGTGTTTGAATGAACTAGCATTTGGGCCATATGTTTTCTGTGTCAATCATGGTGTCGTGGGGTGGGGGAAGCTCATGAGATGGCTGAAAGAGGGTTTAAAACACACTTTTTTGAGGCTGTGTTAAATTCTGGCTCCTTTGCTATTCTATTTGTGCTGCGTGGGATCTATTATCAGTTGCTCATCTTAAAGTTTTTGGTGGTCTTGGGAAACAAGTAGAGGAAATTATGCCCTGCAAGGTCAGACAGTTTTGCCTTTTACTGTTTGATTAGAAGATGATGACCAGCCTTTTGTTTTTATGCCCATTAGTTCATTTGCTTATTACAGAAGCACTAGCAAGGTTAACCGAGTTGATTAAATCCTAGTTGATTACTGCTGGATAATGTAGTTATTTAAGCTTTACTTCCAGCATAGAATTTGTTTTCTTTCATGTTCAAAAATCCTTGTCTCCAGCTGAGTTGACAAGTCCCTGAAGTCAGCTAGTTTGGCCAGAGATGAAACTTGCTAACTGCGAAGGAAAGAAAACTCAGTGCTAGTCAGCTTTGCCAAGCTACAGACACAATTTCCAAGTTAGATGATGATGAAAATAACTCTCATTTCATTTTCTAGTCCTCCATTTCTTTAGAATATTTGTACAGAAATGAATTCAATATCCCCACAATACAATATCTGTGATAGGCTGATAAACCTGACACTGATGTTGACAGGTGAATAAAAAAGCTGTAAAATGTATAGTGTATTGGTAACGTAGAGCATGAGAAGTAGCTGCAGCTTTCCAAATGCCAGTGAGAGCAATCGTATAGCTGGGTGCCCACAGCTGTGCATAGAATAGAGGCCCTGGCAGTGCCAGGTGCTCAAGCAAGTTATGTCGCCATGCACATGGGCTTTTCCTATGCACTTGTCTTTAGGGTTGAGCTGCTTGGGTGGCTGTGCCATGCTGGTTGTCTTGGGCCAGCATTATACCGCTGGTTTTGATACTTCATGTACTACCTGAAAGAAACTTGACTGATGATTCTGGAATTAAGCTGAGTTTGTGATTAGAGATATCAGAGGTTGCTGCTGATGTGAGAGGCAGGCCTTAAAGAAAAATTAGTTTTTGACACAGATGGATCCAGAGGATAATTTAGGCTGGCGGGGGGCACCTGTGTAGGTCTCTAGTACAGCCCCCTGCTCCAAGCAGAAAGAAGTAGATGGGGTTGCTCTGGAGGTTTTCCAGTGAAGTTTTGAACGATCTCCAAAGACAGAGATCCCACAGCCTCTCTGGGCCCCTATTCCACGGTTTGAGCACCCTTGTGGTTAAAAAGCAGTGACGCCTAATGGGGATTTCCCATGTTGCAGCTGCTGTCCAGTGCCTCTCTGTGCACCTCTGGGAAAAGTCAGGTTCCATCTTCTTGGCACTCTGCTGTTAGTTGGCTCTGATCAGCAGTTAGATCCCCCTCTGCTGCCTTCCTAAGACTGAACAAACCTAGTTCTCTGACGCTTTCCTGGAGTGTCACATTCTGCGTTTCCTGCAGCCGTCCTCATGGGCTCGCGCTGTTGGGTCACTGTGGTCTTGTACTAAAGAGGAAATGCAGGAATTGGTGGGGTAACAATTGTAAGAGTAACAATAATTGCTGTGAGATTTATGGTAATCCATGCAGTAGAAGGTTCTTCAGTGTTTTGGGTGGACTGTTAGCAATGAGACAGCTCATCTATGGAGATGAATCACAAAATAATTTTAGCATAAATTTAAAAGATTAAATTCTTGAACTCCTTTGGGGAGAAGAGTGGTTATTTGTTTTCTGCAGGTGAAAATGCAGGAAATACGGAGTCTGTTACCTAGAAAAAGATACTTCAAATTGCAACAGTAATGTCACATATTTCTTTCTTACTATTTGTTTGATTAGTTTCATTGCTGTATTGAAAATACATTAGGAACATTTAAGAACTTTAATGAGTAGATGATTGGAATGAATATTGGTATCCAGCAGTTTGAAATTGATCCATGTGGAAACATACATTCAAAACAGGATCATCATTTAGTTTTTTAAGTGCTGTGTAATGAAAGTTTTTCATGTAATGAAAGTTTTAAAGTATTAACATGGGGTTTTTAATCATATGTCTACAAGATGATGAATACCTGTCGTAGGGTGGAAGGGTTTTCCAGATGCTTGAAGTTATTTTTGTATATGAGGACATGGTTATTGACTGTGATTTTTAAGTTTCTTCAGAACAAGGGTGGTGAAGATCATTTCAGTAACTGAAATATTTGTATTTGTTACCCAGTATTATATGGGAGATTATTATGTTCATTTTAGTTTAAAGGCAGCAGTAGAAAGAATATTTTTCTATGGGTGAACATTAAAACATTGCCTTAACTAAATGCTTGGAAAAAAATGAATGCATGTGAAACAGAATAAAACACATGTTCTCTGAAACTTTTCTCAGGTCAGTGTTCATGAACATCAGGCTGACTCATTCCTCCAACCTATGCTAGTTAGTTAACAGGCCAAAACTCATTATAATCCCTTGCTTTCTTCCTTTACTTTGTTGGAAGATAATTGCTTTGTTTCAGTAATAAACAAATACAGATATAGGACTTATTTTCTAACGTATGAGCTTGTGATCTTGTGTAGTATCAGAGTGGCTGTTCAGTGGAACAATCTAGAAGAGGAGGAAGCATGAGATGGCAGTTAGTGCAGTAAAATGGTTGTGAGGCTCCTTGAGAAAAGTGTTTTTTTTTTTCCTTTGCTTACTTTTCTGGGTTAAAATCTGCTTTGTTGCTCTCTGTGCTATGATCTTCATGCTTGAGGAGAGCATGTGTGACGAAGGAGGACTATTTCCTTTTGCCTTAAAGGAAAGCATGATGGTCCCATCATCCTGGCGGCACAGGAGGTTATTAACATGATTGTTCTTGTGGGCTTCATAGTTCTCATCAGCCTCAGGACTGATCTGCAAGAATCACAAAGTCACGCCTGACTGTCAGCCTTCATCTGCTATTTCAGCATGGCATGAACTCCTCCGAGAGAGCAAACGGTTGTAACCTGGTGCCTCCTTTAGTTGAAACATGAGTAAAAGCCTCAGAAACCTCAGAAATGCTGCAAGCATTTATCCCATCTATATGACCAGCTGGCTGTACATACACCACCTCTAAATGTGGCCTGCTTTCTCTACAATCTGTTATATTCCTTTTGTTTCGTGCAGGAATTGGCACAGTCTTCCCTACCCCCTTTCTTCTTCTTTTCCTGGTGTTGCTTGTGTTGCAGAATAGTGCATGGGAGAGCTGTGGGAGAGCCTAAATTCCCAAGACCAACAGGTGAGGTAGGAGCTCATTTTAGACTGGAAAGGAGGATTCGGTATAAAATCAAGTCAGTTTAGAGATGTGGGTCATTAAGACTGTCGATCCATTCATAATTTTCAAAAATTATAGTCAGCAGAAACATGTTGTCCGCCTAAACATCCATACAATTCTCAAAGATAATAAATTCAAAATTTATTTATTTTTTTTTATTTCTATAAAATTTTGTGATCCAGAAAACAATGATGTTATGGAGGAAGCTGATTTTTGGGAAAAAAAAAAAAAGTCTCAGGAATATATTCAAAATCAGAAGAGGCAATACTGAATTAGCAGGGATGTGTCTTAAGTCACAATCAAGTGTATTGGACAGTACCATTCCTGTTTCACTGAAATAACTGACTTAACGTGGCCAGTTTCTCCCTGTCAGAGGATTGGTTTCTAGTATTGCCTGTAGTTTTACAGCAATAAAAGCACATGGTGTTCTCCCTATCAGTGCTTTGCAATTATTTAAAACAACAAAAGCGGGTAAAATGTGGAGTAGTTTACCCTTTTTACCACACAGTAGCTTGCATTGCCAGTAGAAACACTCATTGTTTTTGCTGTTCCCTCAATATCCATCTCCTGGTGCTCTGAAAGGCAAAACAAAGCAGAGTGGGACTCACAGTGTGTCTATAAGTAAGCCAGGCTGGTCTGTGTCAATCTGTATGGACTGAAAGGAGTCAGGTCTGGGATGAGCATGGAGCTGCGTTGGCCTGTCCATCCTGTCTGAGACCTCTGTAGTTTGACAGTTTGCTGAAGCACACAGGTATCATAAGCTCCTAAGGAAACATAACTGATTCTTTCTGAGATTATCCAGATATGTTGACTTTGTCGCCACAAATCTGCTTTGAGGCTGCCTTCACATTGGCAGGCAGCAAGGCCATCTGTACTGGGACCCATGGCAGGAAGATGCGTAGGACAGTTGAGGCTTGCTGGCGGTCCCTTCTTGGTAATGCCCAGGCCAGGACGTGTGCCGCATCCAGACAGCGTCTCAAGGAGTTCCCTTAGAAAACCGAACATCTCTATGTCAAAATCAACACTGGATTTGAAATGAATTTGCGATAGTAGGAGACCTGTGGCCCCCAGTACTCACGGGCACACACAGGACAAGGGCTTGGTGTGTGAGAAAAAGGATCAAGGAAGAGTGTGCAGGCTGCCCTGATGTATGTGTACCGAAGAGGGTACTTTTCTGATCTCTGAATATCTGTCCCTGATATACGGTAGCTTGTGGCATTCCTTGATCATTTTGGTATGGTCTTGCACACCCAGTCCTGAAACTGGACAATGTCCTGAAGTCTGTGCCAGGGACATGAAGGGTCTGCAGCCACATGATCTACTTGCTAATCTAACCAGATGCAGGTGGATACTAGGATTGGTTAGTTGGTTGGTTGGTTTTAAGCCTGTTCTTCCAAAGAGAGTAAGGGGTAGCCAAGGCCTCTGTCCCTCCAGTTCTGGTTGCCAGCGTCTCTGTTATCTTCTTGTGTTAGGAGGGAGAGTGTGGGTGTTCTGCTGTGGGATGCTGCCGGGCCCTGGAGGGCAGGCTCTTGATGCTCTTACTGAGAGCCCTGGGATGAAGCTTCATATTCCACAGCTGTATGTATTGCTCTGTTTCTCCTGCTGGCCTCCATGTCCCTATTCTGTCATGTTTTGCTGTCCCCAACAGTTTTTGATGCCCCAGGCCTATGGTGCACACAATGAAAGCAGTAGCGGGGTCCACAGGGTGTTACAGGCAGTGCAATTACTGATTACTATATATGTTCATGTTCTTCCTTTTTTTATTTTAAAACTGGGAGGTATCAAACAGTAAGCTTTGGTTTAAAAACTAATTAAAATCGCCATTGCTCAAGCGCTACAAAGAAATACAGGGCAAAGCTACGCAATGATAGTCACCCTCTTCCCTGCTTAGAAAAACCCCACCAGGAACCACATGTTCACCACTGTGGTGTGCATCAACCTTTACTCTGTTATCAGCAGTCTGCTATTAGATGATCGCATTTTTGCTAATACAGAGAGCACACCATCACAAATGCATTACAGGTCAGGATCTGAAACCACAGCCTTTGCTCCCTCTGCAATTTTTTTTCTTTTTAAATGTAGTTCCTGCCTGGTGCTGCGTGATGAAATGTAGACATTACAACAGCACTTTTGTACCACAGAGAGTGAACTTAGAGGACTGGCTGAGTGTTGCGGGGAGGCTGGTTGGTTTTGATTTTGCCCGAGTAGATGCAGTTCGTACTTCTAACACTATGCCAGAACTCAACATGAAATTACCCAGGTTTATTCCCTTCTTTTATTATGAAATTGCCTTTAGTAACTTTAATGTTTCACTGGAGTTTTTCTGTAAGCTTCTTTCTCTTCCAGGTGTTTCTGACAATTAAAATCAGGGTTTGTCCATGCTGAAGCAGCATTAGTTTAGCCATTTCAGGGTAAGCAATGCTAACAGGCAAGTGTAGTAGTGGTGGCAGTGTGTAAGAGTCGGCATTTACTGAGTAAATGTGGTGTAATGAGCTTAAGCGTGCTGACAGTGAACCTGTGAACGCATGTGGTCATGTGTGTTACCCATGGTTTAGTTCCGGGGTGGTGGTGGCTGGAGTGGTGCTGCATGCACACGGTGGTGGTATAAACTGCAATTTGTCACACTCTCACTTGTGCCCTCTGTCAGTTTGAGGATTTGAGGATCCCTGACACTGATTTTCGCTCACGGCTGTTCCACAGGCAGTTTTCTTGTTGAATGTCAGCACTCTCCTCCTGATCTCTGGGACTGGGAAGTAGAAGCAAAATCGGTTTGTTCTGCAAAACTCCCTGCCTGATGCCATTTACAGTTACAAGCCCTTGATCAGAAACCATTTTTCTAAATACTGTGTTGTGTTCCATTCTGTATGTTTCTGTTTCTTTTCAGGGAAGGATCATGTTTGCAGATTTATTGGCTGTGGAAGGAATGAAAAATTTAATTATGTGGTCATGCAGCTTCAGGTGAGTTCTGTGCTTCCTCTCTCCCCCCTGCCCCATGGAGATGACATCACAGGGAAGGATTTGCAGTGAGAGAATAAGGCCAAGCACAGCTGTAGGGACTTAGTTGTACGTAGAAGGTGAGTGGAATGGGAGACAATGAGAAGGGGCAATGTTGCTGTGATATCCCTTGGTGTAGCTCCAGTTGTCAAGATGTGCGAAGATATTTCATAACTCTGCTGTTCTGTTTAAGATGACTTTCTGTCAATATTCTGGAGAAAACAATTCAGAATGCTTGCAGGAACTACCCACAATATTGTGCAGCAGTGGCAGCTGTTTGAAATATCTTCTACTGAGCTCTATGATGCAGCATTCAAAATATGTCTTGTATCAGAGCTTAGACTGTGGTGGGAGCTGGTGGTGTCACACCAGCAGCACAGTCTTCTCTGTGAGAGGGAGTGATCTCTGGCTCCCCCATCTCTACCAAGCTCAGCAGTAGCTTGGCTTCTTCTGTGAAAATGTTTTCTCCTGTTTGAGCACTGATGATATTAAGTCAGTATGGGTAAATACTTGGTTAGCTAGCACATGGTGACTGTACTGCTAGACAGCCAGCTACTCCTATCAGAGTTAGCCAGCTGAAGTCTTACATGGGTGTCTACACAAGCCATGATAACAGCAGGAGCTACAGGGACCTCTGCATGGTTCAACATAAAACTTCACCAAGAAAACATACATAGTTAGGTCTTCAGAGCCCAAATATGGTGGCACTGTCGTGAAAACAGCTTTCCTTTTCATGAAAGCAGCTTTCTTTTATACCATACAGTCACAGGAGAAAGAGGGGAACAAGTGGGAAGAGATAACTAAGTCAAAAACACGTGGAAGAAAGGCCTTTAAGGAGAGGGAGATTGTCCTCGGCTCAGGGGGAACACTTGCAGACTAAAGGTGCTTCTTTCTGACACAATTGCCTTGGAAGCTAGCCTGTTTCAGCATCTGACATAAGAGTTGACAGGGAACTTGCCCTATCGCTCTTGCAGCTTGTATGATCAGGGCTTTGCTGTGCAAAGCACTGTCTGGTGATATGGTAGAAGCCTGCTCTTCCCCTGAAGAGCTTAAGGCCCATGACATGTTACTTTATGTATGATTTGGGTGATAGAACATGCTGCAGGAAACTGAGAAGGTTGAAGCACTAAGTAATGAGAAGCAAGCTGCTGCATAAACTAGAAGGTTGTTTTTAATTAGTGAATGGTGAATGAAGTAAAATAGACACCAGCAAACCCCAATACTTCTTTAAAATAAACTTCTGGTTCTTTTGAAAGTGTAGTTCTACTTTGCAAGGTGGATGTATGAAACCAGTAAATTCCTGGTGCTTGGGTTTGTCTTTTATGCACCATTGGCACCACAGCTGCTGTCATGGATAGAAAAAAACGTTTGCTTTCTAACCAGCCCTGGCTGTTGCTGCAGCTGCAGTGTGAGCGTGTGTATGATACTTCAAAGGGCTAATCTGGAGCTTGTAGAACAACAGGGTTCCTAACTCCCCAATCCTGTCTTTAAGAAGCCTGATGAAGATTGCTGTACCTTGGAAAATACTCTGCACAGAGTCTGTTACTTTCTAGCCTTTTCTTGACTACGTAGCTGAGCTCATAGAGTGGGCAGAGCTAGAAAAAGTTTAATTATTTGCAAATGAAGTCTTTGATGCTTAAAGCATTAGCTAGTTTTGCGCTGTCATTCTTCAGGCTAAAATTCTCCTTCAAGGTCTACTGAGACATGCTTTATTATGTGTCCCTCTGACTATTATGTGCTGCAATTCTCCCTTTCTCTTTAGTCACTGGGACTGAGGCTACCACTCTAAGCTTTGCAGCTCATTTCATCTGCTCTGTTTGTTAGCCAGCCTGATGGTGTTTATCTGGAAAAGAATGCTTATTTTCTGTCTTTTCCTGGGGGCAGTATTGGATATTCACATGCCTTGGGTTGTTTCTGGAGAGCAGATGTCTGAGACCATCTCCCAAACCAGCTGGCGAAAATTATGGCACATTTCAATGTGTGGCTCTGAAAAAAATCTGCTTTTCCCTGTTACCATTGGATAAAAGAATTGATGTCCAAGGAACCACTTTACAGTAGAAAGAAAGATCTTCTGTCAGTTCAGTAACTTGGATCTTTCAGTATAGTGATGACAAATCTGTGCTGCCTGTAGTAAACTGTCACAGAAATTATAAAAGATAAGCACTAGAGAAGTAGCCTCGTCTTATTTTGTTCATGCTAAGGAGCAAACCTGGGCTGGATGCTGTGGCTTGGCTCTATCTGTGTTAGCTGGCCCGTGTCAAGTGTGGCTGTTCAAGTGACCAGAGCCCTGAAGTGAAACGTGGGTCAAACCAATTTGAGAGACTAGTCATACGCTAAAAGAGCCAGTTGCAGCTGGCCCCTTAATGTTTGTAAGTAACTTGAGAACTGAAAATGGGTGGATGAATAGAAGGCATTTCACTGGTTTGGAGAGCAATCTGTGTTTTCTCATCAAATGTTTGAAGTCTTTCATATATCTTCTGTTGTGAATTTTGTTTGAATACATCTGGACTTGTATGCATGTATGTTTTTGCAGAAGCAGAATTGAGATTCTGTAGCATAGTGGTAATCAGCATGTCTCTATAACTTTTGTTCTTGATGCGTGTTCTCTGAAACAGTGGACTCTTATTCCTAATGTTTTTGATCAGTTGATAAATGCATTAGTTCTGTATATTAGAGGGGTACTCTTCTATAGAATATACATTTTAACACTTTGTTTCTCTTTGCCAGTATAAAGAGGTATAGACAAAACTGAGAAGACAGATCAAAGAACACTGTGTTTCTTCATATGTTTAGTCTGTCCTTTTTTTTCCCCCCCTTCTAAATTGCTGAATTTAATTAACTGGAAGTAAATTACCTTTTCTTTAATAAGTATTTTTTAAATCAGTGGAAAAATTCTCCTCTCCTGATTTTGGGTGTGATTCTTTTGATGGACAACTTTCCCTGTTGTGACGTTGCCACAACAATGCTGACTTGAGCTTGAGCCATGCAGTTGTGTGCTAGGGAATTTCTGATGAAGCTGCTTCTATGAGCTGTAACAGGTGGTGTCTTCATGACCTCCTTATCATATTATTTGTACTGCTTTAATCTTTAGATGGCTCAGAGAATAGTCAAAAGATGTTCTTAAATCAGTTTCTATATAGTCTGGGTTTAACAGTAAGGAGATGCTGGGTTCTTACAGTCTGAGGCACTGCTGTCCATGCTGTGCCTGTTTCCCACATAATAGATTAGCTGACTTCGCAAGATATTGGGCTGGTATCTTCTTATCAGCAAACAGATCCCTCTAAAAGTTAAAATGAACTATTGGAAGATCATATACAAGAAATAAAGCAGGCAGAAGGTGAGCACGTGTCTGATTAGCATTTCTGCTTTTTTGGAGGTGAATGTTAGAACTTGCAGCTGTGAAATGCTATGCTTTAGTGTGATGGTTTAAGTGTTTTATTGATTGTTTCAGGGCCGAAATCTTGCAGATCTCAGAAGGAGTCAGCCTCGAGGGACTTTCACGCTGAGCACAACGCTGCGATTAGGCAAACAGATTCTGGAATCAATAGAAGCTATTCACTCTGTGGGATTCTTGCATCGTGACATCAAGCCTGTATGTTGTTTTGGAAATCTTCCTTTTGGGTGTATGTCTGTCTCTCCTGCTTGAGTCACTAAAGACAGTCTGGTGGGTGGAATATGGGCAGATCCCAGTGGAGGCATCGAGGCCTCCTTGCAATGAGCCACTATCTGCCACATTGGCTATTTTCTATAAGTACAGAATAGTAATATAATATTGTCATTCCTTTTAAGAGCATAGCAAACTAGTTTTTATCAACAGAGGCTGCTCCATGGTGGGTTAGTAGCTGTCATTCATACTTGTACCAGTCAAGATCACGTGACAAAGCAATCTAACTTTCAACAATCATTTCGAGTCCAATCAATTATTACTATAAAAGGCATTTGAAAAAGTTGTCTTGCTCTATGACCCATCACTTGAATAAATGCCATTTCATGTATTTGGCTTGGCTAAATAATCCTTTTAATCTTTTCTGAGCAATTGCCAGAAAAATTGAAGCAGTTTCCAGTGTTGGAAACACAGTCACAGTGTTGGTCACCTGCCTAGGTGAGGCACAATAATTCCAAGCCTCACTGTAGGATCCAGTCTTTTTCCTGCAACTCTTCACTACTTGACCTGAACGCTTCTTCCTGCTATCCCTGAGACCGCCTTCCTTCCAGCAAAATAATTTGCTGCTTTTAAAATCAGCTGGTTTTGGCTGATGAGATTCAGCTGAAAATCAGTCACCAATGTGACTGGCCACAAATCCTTTAGCAGCCATCCTTTATGGTAAAGGATGCAACTTCAAGATGGGGGTTAAGAGAGCTGCTCCATTTGTGTGTTGTGAGTTTATTTACTCAGAACCAAACTCAGTGTTTTTTAGATGTCTGAATGTTCAGATAAATTTAGGTAATGTAATACAGTGGATAGAGATTTTGGGAGTTAGGGCAGAATAATGCAAGCTAGCAGCTGAACCATGAACAGAAGTGTTTGTCTACAATAACTCCAGCCTGTTACGCAAGTGATGGAGCTCTCGCTGCAGAGCTAGTGGTGTTAAATGTAGCTCTTTCTCATAGCAGCTGAAATTTAGCTAAGCTAATGTGAATTTTAGTTATTTTGAGACTCCGCAGTCACTTATCTGCAAAGTGAACTTCCTAACATAGCAGCGATTCTCCAGTCATGATGCTATATGACAAAGTTTTGTTAATAAATGGCCACTCTAACCCAAGTTGCTGGTATCAAATTGTTGGGTTTTTTTCTTTCTTTTTGTCTAGTCCAATTTTGCCATGGGCCGCTTACCTTCAACATACAGGAAATGCTACATGTTAGACTTTGGTCTGGCCCGTCAGTATACCAACACTACTGGTGAAGTCCGGCCAGTAAGTAAATTTTAAGTAATTTTTTTCCAGTTCTGCAACTGCTCAGGCATGGAAAGGTTTTGTGATTTTGTTGGGTTTGTGGTTGTTATGCTTGGTCATTATGTTGGACTGCATTTTCTGCAAGGTGAGAAGCAGCAGGTGATTTCAACTGAGTTGGTAATCTAAGGAGGGATACTTGCTTTTTTCTTACAAGGTGTGTGGCTTGTTTGTTTGTTTGTTTAATTTTCCTTCAGGATAATCATGTTTTCAACATGCTTGGAATACTTACTGAGTACCTCATGGCCAAGCAAAGAGGGTGAGCCCAATGCTGGCCATGTAACTTCTGTAGTCCCAGAGGACTGCTCTAGTTCAGTTCTCTGAGAGTATGATCTGAGGAACAAGGTCAGTGTGTTCTTAAAGCTTTATATGAAAAAAATGCTAGAAGTTAGAGGCTGACCTGATCTCTGAGGCTGAGCTTACTGTGAACTGGAACCTGTAATGCTGTTCTCATCCTTCCCTGGCTCTGGTTTTGTGTATATTGGCCCCTGTCCAGATTTCTAAGCAGGAGTATTTCAGCATGCCTGCTTGGAGGGGAGGTAAGGGCAGGGGACATAACTTGCACCATCTGACGTGTTATCTTCAGTCCTTTTACCAACACTGTGTTACCTGGGGTCACTCATGAGGAGGTGATAAGCTTCACATGTTCTAGGTATCAGTCAGAGCATTCCTAGATTTATTTTGCTACACAGTGCAAACATGGAGGGCTCAGACAATATTTCTGTTTATCATCCTAGGCTTATACCTATTGGTGTGCAAATCTTTTCCATCTGCAAGATAATTATTGTTTCAGAAGCTGCTGACAATGTGAGAGCTAAATTCAGAGACTCTGTAGTGCTGGATATGGTTGGGTAGTGAGAAGAAAGCAAAGATCAGTGAGCAGATTTTATGCCTTTTGTGGATGAACACCGCTGGTGGATTTTTCTTCTATTTTTTC
>Ga0181612_165822_pt1 | contig 19860 bp, 13 predicted proteins | sample HoacroProtozoa21_FD_119630 | JGI IMG/M metagenome (GOLD analysis project Ga0181612, IMG submission 119630) | Hoatzin crop microbial communities from Cojedes, Venezuel. Combined Assembly of Gp0051906, Gp0051904, Gp0051908 | reverse complement strand
TGCGTGGTTTCGCTTTACCGGCTCACAAATGCTGAAGCGTTCTTTTCCAGCGTTCCAGTGGTGTTGGGTTTTACTCATTCAATCTGAGTGTGAGAATTCTAGCGCATTCTTTCCTGCTGCGTAAGATAGCAGTGAAACCGGCAGTCGGGTGCACATCCACTCTCGAAGCACCGCGGTTTAGGGCAGACCAACAGGTCTGGAGAGGGTGCGGGTGTATCGGCGGCTTTGGCAGAGCGGAGCCGCGTGTTGGCCAGCCCTGCCCCGCTCCACCATCTCTCGGTTTTCTAGCTGGGTAATGCGTCGTATAGACGGGAAATCAGCTGGGAGTGAAAATAGGTATTTTTGCACAAACCAGTCCCATTCCGCCTGAGGTACCTGTGGCTTTTGCTATAAAACAATGACTCAGATCAAAGTCCATCGCGGTGGCCCTGTCTGAACACCGAGTAGCACGTCTGCCTCCAGGGTGTCCGGGCTTTGTGCTGGGAGGAGAAGGGGAAGGGCCGGGGGGTGATGCGGCAGGAGGAACGTGTCGCTGGACCACGCTGTGGCCGGCGGCACGGGGGCTGGGGCAGCGAGGAGCCGAGCGCTGCGGCCTCCGGCACAGCCCTGCGGCCGGCGGCATGGCCGGGGTCTCGGCGGGCCCCGGGGGTCTCGGTGGGTCCCGGCCGCTGCCGCGAGGCTCCGTACTGGGGAGATCCGCTGCCTCGGTGGCTTCTCCGGCGGGTGGGAAGCAGGGACAGCTGCTGGCCCGTTCTCTTACGCCGCTCATGTGAGGGCGTATCGACACGATAAATTCGCCAAAGGCCAGGTATTTTACAGTGGGGCTGGGGAGAGAAGAGAGACAAATAAACAGGATGTTTCGAAAATAAAATACATAAAGTGCATAAAACAATTCTAAGAGAAACATCACTGTTTCCTTTATCCTATGAGCGGTTTACTGATGTAAACTAAATGCATATCAAGCAATTTTTAAAAAATTTGAGACCCTAGATTTGTGTGTAAACCTTAACATAGATTATAAAAATAATTTAAATTAAACACAAAAACATCATATGATTCTCTGTATTTAAATACACATTTTAATTAAGGAACCCATTTATAAAACCTTGAAGATTTTTTTCTCTCTTCTCTCAATTTAAAAAATCGGTTTGCATCTATTTTATTATTTCAGCTGTTCATGTCTTACAAGCAATTTTTCCATTAAAAATATTTCAAAAGAACACATTCTTCTTGCCTTGGAGTTATGCACATCTTAAAGATATCCATGAAAATGGAAACAAACCGTTACTTCGTTCACTTCACGTTAAACGCCCTTATGGTTACCGTACAGCTGGATTTGTTAAACTTACTCCAACAGAGACCAAGCATATAATTAGAATCCCTCTGGCTACAAGGCAGTGTACCCCTTACGGTGCTAAAATTAAAAAGGCTTTCACACAACTAATTACTTATCACTGATGTCAGATTAACAGAAAGTTTGCCCAAATAGAATACAGTAAAATTTTACATAAAAACCCTCAGGACTTTAAAACCAGCTCCGTGTTAGCTATATTGTATTCCTATAGCTTCTCTTTTGGTACTCGTACAAGCGTGTTTACCCGTAAAAATGTCTAATATTTGCTTTCTAATGACCCTCATACAAGACCAAATCATTTGTGTTTTAGTTTATCATAAAGAATGTTAAAATATTTATTTATCACTCAGATAAATAAATATTTGTTTATCACTTGCCACTCAAGCGAAAAGTAATACGAGGGATTTTAGTTAACACTTGATCCAAAAAGCTTCCATGTTTCCTCCCCAAGCCCCCGTAGCTTTTTCGGGATGTTTTCAGCTCATCGCTTTCTCTCTCCTAAGGATGCTCCACCCCGCGGCCACACCACCCCTCTCCAGGCAAGGGCCTCCTTCCCTCCTCCTCCTCCCACGAAAAAGAAGTAAGCGAAGACCTTCTCTCTTTCCATTTTCATGCTTTTATTTATTGCTACCAACCTCAAGAAGACAGTTAAAATTGAGAAACATTAACTGTGCTAAATCCAAAGGCGTGGAGTATTTATACCAATACTGTGCATCACCGCCCTTTAGAACCTGGTGGTACTCCCGTCTCCATGACTGACCTCCCTCGCCCAGGAAGGTGCTCTGCAGCCAGCTGAGGGCCATTAGCCAGGCAAAGGTGTTACTGGCAGGCAGGCAAAGCCCACCAGCGGGTGGGTAACACCACTCCAGCTGTTGCATTTCCTACCTTCTTTCTGTGGCTTGTTTCCACATTACTGACACCAAAGGGACTTCTGGCATTGTTTTCAACCATAGCTACAGGCTCATGAAGCTAAAAGCTTGACTCTTCCAGCCCTTATTAGCATTTACCATCTTGAATCCTTACCAAAATATTCAGTTGCTGAAATCCTGCTTTCTGTAACACGACCTGAAATGCTTTGTCTGTCCCCTACCCCACAGCATCCCTCTGGAGAAGCCTCGGCAGGAGCACACAGCCACCGTCTGCCGGAGCGGGCAAGAGGAAGGTGAGGGAAAATCACCAGCAGTGAGGTGGGCGGACAGAGCCGGAGACAAAAGCCAGTCAGACCTGATTGACTGCTACTTCTGTTTGGTGTGACAGCGAAAGCCTCTCTGCAGAGGCTTGATCTTACTCATCTGGAATGTGCACCTTCTCGTGACAGTCCGAGGAGATGCTTCTTCAAGGAGGCTTTCCCCGGCAAGCAGCTGAGACAGATCAGGAGTTTTCTGACAAGGAAAATGCTCTCTGGACACATTATGCTGTCGCTCATCCCTGGAAAGATCAGGGAGACTTTTCAGAATGGGAGGACGAGAACAGCACGGGGGTTTCTTGTGGTAGCTTGATACACGCTTGTCAGGTGTTGCGGTGGAAATTATTGCACCAGATTATAGATATGGGGGCAAGGTGCAGTTTGCAGCTGAGATGCAACCTTTGCAAATTAAAATAGATTCTTGTCCTTGCACAGTATTTTAGCTGGCTGAGAGAATTGCCTTGAAGTGGAAATTAAGCACTGTGGCAAGGAAATGCCAGTAACACTCGCCTATAAAAGACGGTGTGCACTGACTGAGAGCTGGGACTGGCCTCTGGTGCCTGAAGAGGCGTTCCCAGTGTTCGTAGAGGTAATCGTACACAGAGCTAGCTAAAGTCCTCTGGGATGCCTTATCTAGTTGTACTAACTAGGAACCGTTTTCATATTAGCCTTTCTCTTTTGTATGACTTAAACATGTTAGAGCATGATTTGGTAGCAGAGTCTTAGTACCTGGGCAGGTGAGAATTACGAGTCGGAGTATCTTACACTGCAGGAACTTACTCCAGGGAGATGATTGCAGGGCTATTCAGCGCAACCCTGTGTATTAGTAGCTGGCTCAAAATGTTCCATGCTCTGCAGACACAATAGGACAACAGCTATAAATACTCTGCGGGCTGTACTACAGGACAACAAACAATAAATCAGGGGTGGGTAGCTACTCTTGAATGCTACTGTCATAGGAAATTAGACGGTTTCTGCTGCCACTCTGACCACAGACAGCAAATTTTATTGTATGCAATTTTCAGTTTCTTGCTACTACGAAGTTGCACATCTTCTGCTAGCTGATTGTGCCTGCCTACAGCATAAAAACTGCTTTTAAAACTTCTGCTTTTAAACTAACTGCAAGAAGTTTCTTCAGACCTCTTCTGTAAAATTTCTGTTTCAGCTTAAACACTGAAATCATCATTCTTGTTTCAATATTTTAGATTTTATCACCACGATTTCAGGAACAAAAATTGCAGTAGCCATCTCATTTCAAGTCATTTAGGCCCTGGTACAGCAAGTAGTGCTCATACGCTGTTAACTTTCAGCAAAAGAATTATTATGTCCAAGTCTATGAGGCCTCTATGCTTAAAATTCAGCGTGTGTCCACCATCCTCTATTGGATAAGGGCCTTGCACAACGACAGAAGACTTTCTACCTTCTGTGGAAAGCTTTCTCTACTTTTCAGCGCTGCACAGGGTCCCCGGGAGCGCGCGGGCGCGGGGAGGGCCGGCGGCAGCCCGCAGCTCTGCGCGGCTCGGCATCTCCAGCGCGCCCGGCAGAGTCGGGGGAGCCCAGCACGGAGCCACGCGTGCCGCACGGGTGCTGTCACACCCCACTTCGCTCCCCCTGCGCAGGGGTTGCTGGGCTCAGCAGCGTGCAGGGAGTTTGCAGATTTCGAGTAACCTCTGACCCTGGGGAGACACACACTACAGTTACAAAAGCACAGCATTTTGAGTGTATTCCTAAGATCTGAAGGAAAAGTCAGTGGAACCGCAGAGGGGTTGATCCTCGTTCAAGGAAGGTTCAGATCTGCAGCCTTCAGAAATCTCATCTCTTTGATCAAACAGGTGGAAAACTGCCAGACATCTCCGCTCTTCCCAGCCCTGCGGTTTCCCCATTTGCAAGCACCAAAAACCGTTTTCGAGCCGGCCCCTGGCGCGGATGCGGGAGGAGGCGGGCGGTGGTACCGCCGACGGTCGCCTCTCCCGCCCGGGAATCGCGAGGTGGCTGAGCAGCGGCGTGGACTGGTGGCCATCGCTCGGCGAGCCCGTGGCAGGGCTGGCAGCAGCGCTCACAGCTTCCTGCTCTCCCTTGTGCTCTCACGCCGAGCTTTTTGCACATATGGTTTATTGCAGATCAGTGACGGCTAGAAACGTCACCATCTGCCCGGATACTTCATATTTCTTCTCCCTCAGTCGGTCCCAGGGAGAGCTTGCTCAATACACAGAGCAGGATTCTTCCAACTGACAGGACTGACAGGTCAAATCAGGACAAAAAAATTCCAGCTCTCTTTTCTCCCGTATTCCCCAGCCCTCACTGGGAGTGAAGGAAAGCAGAGATCGAAAGCCTGCCTTTCTCTAGCTGCATTGGCCTCTGCTGTCCAGAAGGCAGAGGAGAAACCTGGGCTGCCCAACAGACAAGGCAAACAAAATATCCCAAGAGAACAGTACGAAAAAGAACGCGTTCCCTGGCCCTCATTCTGCTTTAGGCATCACGTGATATTTTGGAGATGACCTTTTCCCCACTTGAGTTTGATACTGTTTTGAATTTTATTTTCCCATTCTCTCAACACCATGTATTAAGGTAATTTGTTTGTAAAAATTTTTTTAAAGGGTGAGTTTTAAAGTCCCCTAAAGAATTCCCAAGGGACCTTCAGCATAGGCTTAGGATTGATCTGTGGATGTCACTGAGAGTTTTGTCTGTCAGTTCGGAGCAGGTCGATTTAAACGCCCAAGGAGGAGAAAAAAGAAAAAAGACGATGGACTTGATTCTGCGTTACTGGACAGGCACTTCATCTGACTTCATCACAAGCAGAGTGAGATCTGATTGGGGGCAGAGGAAGATGCTGAAGAAACCTCATTCAGCAAAACACTTCGACACGTTTTCATCTTTAAGTATACAAATAGTCCCACTGAAACCTAGGAAATACTTATGTGCTTAACATTAAGAATTCACTTAAGTGCTTCGCTGGATCAGTGCCAGAACGACTATTTACGAAGTGCTGTCAGATACATTAGACACCAAAAAAATACTTTTACTGATAAAATCCTTTGGCTTGGAATATCCTATGTGACTGCTCAGAATTGCAGCAAATACCATTTTTCAGACAGATAGGGGACATTCCACTAAAAACTTTCTCTCTAGACTCAAAATTAATAGCTCTTCCTTTGTTTTTTTTTCACGACAAAAATCCAGCACCAGGTGATCTTTAAGACCACAAATCTACAGCCACTGAGAGCTCAAAGTTTATCATACTCCCATGGAGCTTGCCAGGAGGAGAATCAATCATTTTTTGCCTTTAATCTCTAGTAAAATAAGGCCGATAGCACGCAGTTCGACAGTTTTGCTTCCACTTGTTTGAGGCAAGTTGCAGGCATAATCCTTTAGCCAGTTGCTTACAGTATTATCTTGACTGTACTACTCCTTCTGTGCCATCCCAGCTGTCAAGGGATTAACCTATTTATGATACCACTGCAGAGACCTGCCTAATTTATTTCCCGTGAATGTTCAGATAATGAAGTCCTTTCCAACCGCAGCAGCCTCTTTGGGAAAATTAAGAATCGTTCTGGCGGTGCATTTGAATTAATGGCAAATACTCAAGGAGAATCTGGAGCACAAACAGCATCCCACTCTCCGCCCGCGGCAGAGGCAGCTTGATCAGCCAAAGGCACTTCCAGCCTTGGTGTGAGCGCTGGTGCCTGTGCGTGCTTGAACTTGCTACTGTTCGCACCTCATTATGACAGGGAAGCAAGGATTCAGCAGCAATGAAGACCACGTAATTTGGGGGAAAAAAACGTGCGAGTAGGTGAGAGGGCTCTTATTTGTACCTCTTGTGGATGCTGTCGCTGAGGGAACCACGGTGTGAACTGCTGGGTGATTAGGCTCCAGCGAGCTGGTGCGGCAGACGGCCCCAGAGACGTCCCACCCGTCAGCACCTACAGACAGTAACGAGGCAGAAGCCTGCAGGAAACCAGGCTTCGTTACTTCTACCGCCCACAGCTCTCCCTCTTTATTTGATTGAGTCTGTTATTCTTAGATTGCCTAGTGCTACACAGAAGTAGCATATTTCTTAACATTTTAAGTATTTTGGCCATTTGTATCAACCCTGGACTGCTAATTTTGCCTTGCCTTGTCAGATAGATGTGTGAGTTCATGTGGGTGGGTTAAGAGTCTTTAAAAATCATCTTTGCAGATGGGTGCAGAAAATGTTTTCACTTTCTTTTAATTCTGAAAGGTAAGAATGCCTTACATCTCTTGTTGCTCAGTGGTACATCCTTCTGATTTAGGACCACAGGTTGCTTAACTCTCCCTTGAACCTCTCCTTGATGTCCAATGCTCATGCTGCTTTTACCCAAGAAAGCCCAAACCTCATGTGCTCCTGGAGAGGAATTGCCTGGCTCCTTGCCACTGCCTTCAATGAGGTTTGATCAAGCTTATGGCACCGATTAGTGAGAGGATCCTGCTCTGTCCATCAGTCAGCCTGCAGGCCTCGTCCCAGCAAGGGAGGGGAATTGACAGAGCATCATTACCTCTCCAGAAGAAAGCACTTCGGACCAGACGAGTCTGATCAATTCGAGGCATGCGGCAGGATCCAGCGGCCGGTCCCTGCCCAGCAGCATCATCAGGCCAGCGCCAGGTTGCTCAGCAACCGGCAGCATCCTTGCATAGACAGCGGCAAACCCGCACAGTGGCTTTGTTCACACGTTTTGAGACAAGATCTTGCTTTAAATACAGGACTAAGCAGATGTCTTAAGTAATTTTTCTGAAACAGTTACCATCACCTGTAATGTTATTCTTCTCTTTGCCCAAATTCATCCCTGTCACCTCCAAAGAATCACTAATGCATTTTCCTTCTCTTACAAATTGGAGATGGATTTTCAGAACAGCTTGTTCAAGCACCTGAAGTGCTTGGTCCATTTGATCAAAGGCAATTGTTGCAGTGCTGAGAACTTTAAGAAACACATGTTTGTATGATTTGTTGTGTCCTACACAACTGTATTTTGGGCAGCATTTGAAGTTCCTCAGGAGCTGGGGAGGTAGCACATGGGGTTGTGACTTCTAAGTTCCTGTATGAAATCTGGCCCAAGGCAGCAATGCTGACAGATCCATTTTCCCAGTGTACAGCTGGGAAAAGCCTAGCATAAGGCCACTTCCATTGCTGGACTGGGATGACCATCTGAGGTGAGATGCCAGAGGCTGGTGCAGATTCTTTGGCTCCACTGAAATGCATGTGGGCTTTGCCGCTGCCTTCAGCAGGCCAGTGTTCCATCCAGGCTTAAATATATCGTTGATGTTAGGCGGTTGCTGCTTGTTTGGATACTCTGAGGATCTCAAGGAAGTGTTAGAATATTTTCCTCTATCTGAAGTTTCTAATGTTACCGGTCTTCATCCCATCTTAGCAGGCACGGCTCTTCCTTGGTAGGTCTCGGAGGTCATTTTGAGTTCTTGTTTCCAACACTGCTATTCAAAGACCCTGTAACATATCTAAAGAGTATTATAGAGGAAAGATGCGTCGCGGCTCAACTGAGAGTGTGATTGATGGGATTAGGTTGTCCTGATTGTAGTATGAGCTGCGGTGGGAAGGAAATTGCCCGCTGGAAACTTCAGTAAAACTACACATCTCTATCACGTTGTTACAGTATAGGTCACAAACACTCTGATGCAATGTCCTAGAGGACAAAGTCCTCAGACTTTGCACAATTTACTAGTGAAAAGCATATTTTCACTGCTAATTGGACACTGAGGAGTCCATTCTTTCATCAGGTAAATATATTGTGTGACCGAAGAAGTAGTTTAATGTGTCCTAGATATTTACTAAAGCTTGAGGCAGTGTGGTGCACTCACTAATGCATTAACATATTTTGCCTTTCCTGAAACTCTGAATAGGAGCATACACAGACCGGAGCACTGGAAGCAAAACCCTGCTCAGGACAGAGCCGATCACTGCTCCGGGAGGCTGGAGCATTGCTAAGGAGGAGCGGTGACTGAGGACAGCTATGCAGATCCACTGCCACAGAGCTTGCTGCTCACACGACCGTCAGCCAGCGAGAGACTGTGAATCTCCCAAACGCTATGACAATGTATTTAAGCTGCATGTGAGGCGAACTGATTTTTCTGGTGTTTTCCCCTTTCGTCCCTTTATCCATCCTTCTTTCTGAAAAATCTTTGCCCGAGCAGTTTGTGATCCAGACATCAGTAAGCCAGCGACCGAGTGTGCAAATGTAAACTGGCTGGTTGTTTAATCTGCCTATGCACACCACACCGAGATAACCTGCATCATTCCCACGCTAGTTTTAAGTCATTCCTCTCGAATCTGGAGTTGTCTCTACAGTCCCCCACCTACAGCCTCTCCTGAGCTCCTTGCCTCCCTTAACTGAGCGCAGAGCTCTTCCTGCAGAGCACTGCACTGGCCGGTACGGAAAGCCCGCGTGGTCCCTTACAGAGCAGGGCACGCTTCTGAAGCGCATAGTTTCTGTCTCCTGTTCACCTCCGTAAGCGGCTCTGTTGCTGACTAACACACACCCTGGGGCGCTGGCCTGGAGGCAGCTCCAAGGTGCTGAGAACTTTGGAGTTCTGGAGGAGCGGAGGAGCAGCGACTGTGTTCCTCACTGCAGACCACGCAGCATCCTGGAACAACAGGCAAGGTGGCTCAGACGCGTCCTTGGGCTTGCCCCGGTCAGGTAAACCCAGGCCTGGCTGGTGCGTGCTGCTCATGTGCACTTTCTGAGGAACCGCCCCGACTCTGGAATAAGGCAGAAGCACACCTGTGTAGTAAATTGAAAACGAGAATAGTGCATCCCCAGGGGAGAGAGTAGAGACAAAAAGTATTTGGCAAGCGAAACCTCACTTAGATGACCAGGAAAAGAAAGCCGTAAATAGCAAAATGGTTGTAATACACAGGTGTGGAGGATTGTTTCCCTCTCCCCCCTTTTGTTTTTATACAGCTACTAAGCACAATGGTGGGAAAAATGCCAGCTAGTCTGCAAGAGAGCTATGTACAGCCAGCACTGACACCCCTGGGCCACAGCCATGTCAGCTGCTGCTCTCCCACCCCACCTATTCTGAAGGGACATCCCACTGCGGGTGACGTGACAGCAAAGCCCACCACAGCTGGGCCAAAACCAGCTTCTTTGCAAGGAAAGTTGAAATGACGGTGGCTGTTGATCAGACCCACTTGTGATACTGCGTTTGTGGGGGGGGGATCTATTCACCAGAAACAGTACTCGCAGTCGTCTGCCTCCACTGACCAGGGCTGGGCGGTCAGCGTCCCCGTGGGTACCACCTGCAGGTTGGACAGCAAAAAGGTGTGCTCAGGTACAAAGGGGAACTGTCTCTGGGTCGTCCACCGCACGGATGCCGCAGCACTCACTTGCTGTAGGCAACAACCTCCTTGAAGTTTCCACTGGTCTCGAGTCTTAATTTTGTAAATTTTCTGTAGCATACGGAATACCAGAATGCACCAGGATGCTTCTTACAGATTGAGGGTTCACACCTTAAAGATTATAACTGTGCAATCTACAACACAGGTACCCTGATGTGATAATGCACAAAAACAATGAAGAAATTTCAGGAAGGCAAAGATCAGTGAGCTCAGGTGCAGGTAGAGATAGATTGTCATAAAAGGATATGATAGATTTTGTCCTGCTAATAGTAACATACTACTGACTTAAAATCACTATTTGTCTAGTATAGTGTCTCTGAAGAGTCTCCAGTGAATCAAAATAAAGAAATCTTCTGATGCAGGTATATGAAGTGACAAGGACAGATGTAGTATCTTATCCTTAATGGAGGTGAGAATAAATTAAAGAAAACTCTGAGATGCTGGATGGGTTTATGCTCACCAAGTGTTCTTCTGGACTACAAAGGTAACCTGCTGGTGAAACAGCTTTTCAGTGATTTTCCCCCTATTGCCCTTCAATTAGTACTGAAAAGTTTTGGCTTATAGTGCAAAAAATTGTTAGTGATATATTTACAGGGCAGCAAATCTCGGCATAAGGAGGCAACAGAGACTTCTAGCCTTTCTGCATCCTGAGCAGTATTTTAGAATAGCACTCCCATGGGGAGCAATGTCTTGTGTTTATTTCTTAGGCTTTATCTTTGCTGCTCCAATTCCAGCCTTAACAGCACACACAGGTGCACACGTGCATGCACACAGACAGACAGACAGACACACGAGCATGCTGGGGTTCTTTCAGCCCCTGTGAATGACAAGAATCCAGACAATGCAGGAGCTGTATGCATGCGTATACATTACAGGAGACAGCTGGATCAGGCCAAGCACGTTGTTCCCAGGTTTCTGTTCATCAGCAGATCTCACGCTGTCTGTACAGAATATGTCTAAATCTGGGGACCAGCAGCGCTTTCCATCTCTTGGGTCTAGCTGCCCAGTTTAGCCATGTCTTGACCCCACAGCCAGACGAGGCTGGTGCACGCAGTGCCCTGCTGCCAGCATCCTTTAGCCCCAGAAAGGCAGCTTGGGTGCAGGAGCCAGGCGGGAGCCCTGTCGCGTTTCGAACAGGTTCCTGCTCTGAACAAGAAGAGAACTGCCACAGCAGGCACTGCAGGGCACAGCCGCCTTGTAGTGCACGGAGAAACGGACACAGCAGGAACGACACGATTAGCAGGACTGTGCGATCAATACTTGCTCTGATACGTGGTTGAGAAATATCTTACTAGGCTTTAAAATGTGAGGTCTCAGGAAAGGCTTTAGCAGTCAGAAGCAACCTTCTCAAATTCAGGTCTTCAACGCTAGATTTCCATTTGAAGGTCCGCAGTCTGGTCCCATGCTAGGAATGGAGACAAGGAAAGCTGTTAATGCTTAACCCCTCTCTTACCCTTTGGTGGACTGAACGGAGAACAGAAATGCTGTGAAGCTGAGTCTTGTTCTGTGCCTTGGTCAACCAATAATCGACGTTTATTGACTTTAAAATTTCACACATCTGTAACTGGAACCGTGTTGTCCAAAGCCTCCTTTTTAGAGATGATTATTGTTCATCATGTGATGTTCTGGGTACTTTCATAAACTGTTGTTGCAAGTTCATTTGGGGAGTCTTTTTGTGCTTGTAAATTATCAGCAGATGTCTCGTTTTTCTGAAACATCAAGAAACTGGCAGCTTTACTAATAAAAAAAAAAAAGATGGAACATTTTTGTTGTTGTTACTGTAGCTCCCTATTAAACAAGACAATCTTTAGTACTTGCTTGTATTTGTACTCTGTTGTTTTTCAATTTTTCCCCTAAGGAATCTGGCCTTTTGATATCGAGCCCTATTTGGAAAGCAGAGACTAGAAATGCAATCTCTGTCCAGTCAGGTTTTGAAATCGTGACCTATCCTCACTGCAGACTTCGCTAGCCTGGTGTCCACCCCTCCCCAGAAAGCCTCGCTCATTATCAGATTCGTTCTGTAATTGCCACCCTTGTGACCCGCCGGCCTTTGGTTTGCAGTCCCTCTCCCCTGCAGATGCAGCAAGCTGCTGTCTTTTCACTGACCGAAGGCAGGCCTGACAGTATTGTTTCCTGTTCCTTTGCACCCAGAAGCCAAGCACCAGATCTCATTCCTGGTGTCTGGTCTCCCCTCTTTCCCCTGAAGTTGGGACCATTTTGGCCATGGTTGGCTGGAAGGGGTGGTGGTGGGTAAGCCATGCCTTTGTGGCTCTGTGAGTTCCTGCAGAGCTACACTTTGCTTAGTTTGATGAATTTTGTTTCATGATTTTTATTCCACCTAGATACAGCTGTAACTCTTCAAAAATAAACTGACGCAGTGCCATGTTCTAACCTACACAGAGTCAGCCTGAAATACGAACCTTCTGGTCTTGTTTGCGCCAAACAGGCAACTGCCACTGAGCCACAGAGAATATAAAACTCTTGTTATACAGTTTTCCTTGCAGCAGTTCAGCCCAGGCATATAACAAAGCTGGTCCAGCATACCAACACACACTCGACATTTCTTTCAAGCTGGTACATTTTGTGATCCCTTGAAGCACATACTCGACAGTGTCCATCAGTTTTGCTGAAAGCAGAGGCTTTTGGATGTGTTACAAATGTGAAGCCAGCTACACGGATTTAGAAGAGCTGTCTCGCTGGAGGATGAAGACTGTGTTCGTAAATCTGCAGCAGAAAGCTAGGCAAAACATCCATGTTATAGAAAACACAGCTTAAAAGGAAAATGGCATTCCCTTGTGTCAGAACCTCTGTCAGTTGTCCGAGAACCTTGTTTATACTATTTTCTGGGAAGCCAAGAGCTTCAACCAATTATTTAGTGCTTCCTTCCTCTTTGCTAGTGCTGCTCACACCGGCTCATGAGGGGCATCTGGTTTTCTGCTCCATTAGACAAAATCCTGTTTGGTGTTAACAAAATAAAGTAACGTAGAAGCAGAGTAATCTATTTCAAATTGATTGCCACTGTTCAGGTCCTGCCTCACAACTGATCTTTGACTACTTTAAATCTGTACTGTCTGCTGAGCACGACCTGAACTGAGCTGGTCTTCACATGGTAGCAAAATAAAAAAGTAACAAACCTGAAATGTTTTCAGCCTTTTCAACCTGGGAGAAACAAGTTTAGAAGAAATGCAAAGTGTGGATGTCCCACAGACCACAGGAAAGCCAAGCAGGTGATTTTCCCCCTCGATGCCCACAACTTTACCACAGGAAAAGGAAAAGGCAAATGGCTGTACAATTTTTAGCAGCTACAGAACTGAGAGATACATCAGCAGGCTGTTCTCCCTCTTTTTCTTTTAGTGGTGGTTAGTCCCTCCTTTCCCTTTTTTGATCTTCCTACAGCACCACAATAGGACTGTAATCCCTCAATGGCCTCAATGCCTTCAGGGCACCGTGCTTTTTATAAGACAAGGCAGTTCTGCACAAGTGTGCTGGTGCAAGCCATCCAGCCGCTGTCCTGGTACTCTGCACTGTGCTCACGTGTGTCAGATGCTTTCGTCTCACAGGCACTGAAGTGTAATCATCCTGCTGCGCATCCAACGGAGCTTATAAGATTCTCCAGCCCTAATACTTAGTTGTCATAAAACTGGACTTGAGTGCAATGAGAAAAGTGATCTGAACAAACAAGAAGTAAGCTGGTTTATATATAAATAATCCTGTTATATCTGGAAGCACAAAGACATCTAGTACTAGATCAATGAGTTGCACGACAAACAACACGGAAATTTGAACTGGCTCTTTTTACGCTCCAGTGTAACTGATACGCAAAGAGACAACGGATGCTAGGAAGGGAAGTCTGAAAATGAGATTTCTGTGATTCTGTGTGATTCTGTGTCTTTGAGCCTCCACAATCTTTTGGGCTCTGAGGTTTGTGTAAAGTCCAAACCACCTGTACTTTCTGGTGCAACCTAACCAGGCCTGAAGAATCAGAGACCTGATTCAAAGAAGGAGGAATCAGAGTGTGTAACTGTGCTGCAGATAACGTTGAAGTCCTACGCATGATCTTCTTGGGAAAGAGACTTAAGAGCTCAGAAGAACAGTGATTTGAAAGGAATCAGGTTTTTTTCACCAGCGCAAGAGAAAATATTTCAAGTCCCATTAAAAATTCCCAGTTGTCTCTCAAAGGTATTGAGTGGGTCAGTGTAGTATTTCCAGTTCACCTGTTTCTCTGCAAAGAACGTCTCTTTTCAACAAACTATCTGCTCTTGTTCCAGACCTCAGTAACGACACTGCAAATCCATATGAGCTGCCGATTGGGTAATAGGGGACATGTTGCCTCCGTACTGTCTTATCTATCTGTCTGCAAGAAGGTGCCGGGTTCTGCCTCACGTTTACTGACTGATTGCTGGCTTCAATGCCTCCACTAATTTGGCGAAGTGAAATGCAATTCCTTATCCAGGTCTATCTTCTCAGCCACGCAAGAACGTTTTGCATGCAATCAGTTTCAGGGAATGCTTCCAGGCAATGCTTTAAGGATGGGACCTTACTGATTTTGGATGAACTTGTAAATTTTGAGAGGAAAATGGGGGACCAACAGCTGCAGAGACTACAATATAATACAATTAAACAAAAAAATGTTGATGATAGATTCACACCAACAGCAGAGAGACCTTTCATGTCAGCTCCACTCTTCCTGAGAATGGTTAGTGTCTTGCCATCATGAAAAAGCTGTCTTTTCAAGTACAAAGAAAATTCCTTCTCCTCTGTGTAAGGTCACTGGCATAAAAGACAGAATTCCCTCTGTAAAGTTCTCCAGTCCCTCTGAGCAGGCCAGCCCCTCTGCCTCTGTCAACAACTCTTCCCCTAGAACCAAACTCTGGCAACAGTCAAGCTGGAAGATACGAGCACTTTCTACGTCAAAGCACCATGTCCTGGCCAGTTTCCACTTGCTCTGCAAAACAAGAGGGTCCAAGGATGTGCATGAATTCTCCCCAAAACCAGAGTCGCTCTTGCATTTATGCCCATGGTCCTGGGTATCTAATTTAATAGCTTTCTGTTTGAACTTAGATATTTCACACACTTCAGTGACACGCTGACCAGTCAACCCATCACGGACCTGACTGCTCGCGTAGTACCCAGCTCCCTGACCTTCCTTCTCTCTTGACAAAACCAGCTCCTTTACTTTCTTCGCAGTTGCAAAAGGTCCTGGCAGTGCTCCTGGTATTTGCTTCTTGCATCTAAGCAAGTGAAGGCAGAAAAAAGGGCAAAAATTTGTCTCTATGACTCCTTCCTATGTTTGTTGCTCATTTGGACAATACGTTGCTAATGGCTCATTGCCTGTGATTCCTGTCACCAGATCTACTTCAGATGCTGTGGTGACTAATGAGGCTAACAAGGCTTTCAACCTCACTAGAAGAATGAGGAAACATAGTACTTTTAAATTAACTCAAAATATAAAATCCTTTAGACAGGCTGCTGGCCAACAGGTAGGTAGACAGGTAGCTTGTAGATGTAGACAGGTAGACAGATAAACAGACGGACAGACAGATAGATAAACAGACAGATAAGATTTTAGCATCTACGGTCTTCCCACCCTTTTCTGTAAAGGACTCCGAGGCATGGATGGAAAAATCTAGTGTAGAGATTATTTCTGCTTCAGCAGATGGGTCCTGGAATCTGCAGCTACACATGCTGCAGTGGAGGTTTCTCCACTTAGCCAAGCATCTAGCCACTGAGCTAATGTCGTGTGTATTTAGGCATCTGACTCTAGGTGTGTAATGTATTGGAAGTAACGGTCAGTGTTCCTTCAGAGTTTCAGAACCACATTGTTCTAAAGACACGGTTTCTTGTGAAACAAACAAGAGTTCTTTAACTTTTGCAGAATATAAATGAAATGTATCCTGAAACAAGAATCAGTTTACTTTCAGTCTAATGTAGTTATTGGGGTATAGCTGATGGAAGAATTTATTGTACTCAGATTTTTAAAAAGAAATAAAGGCAGGTTAGAAATAGGGTTTGTCTCAGTTAAATCCATTTATTTAAAGTATGTTCTTCTGTCTGACAGCACTCAAAGTCTATAAAGATTATTTTGCATCAGTGTTGTTTAAAGATACCTTATGGATACCTGGAATACAACTCTAGTGCAGAAAATAATGATTATTTTAGGAAGAACATGTAGGAAGACTTTTAATTCCCTCAAAAATTTCCAGCCTGTGTCAGCTGGTGGCAACAGGGAACAAGCGGGCAACGCTGAGCTGTGATTGTGGTGGCTGCTGGAACTTCACGTCCAGAACCTGGTCGTGTCTCCTTCACAGCCGGTCGTACCCAGCTCTGCCCGTGCGACGGCGCTGAACGTGCCCAGCGCAGGACCCGTCGTTCATTCTGAACATGGCATATTGATACCTAACATACTATGCCTTAATCTTCATTTCAATTTAGCCTCATGCTGAGGTCTTATGTCCAGAATTTGCATGTGCTTTAAAGTCTCCATTTTGTTCACTACCACTTTATATTTTTGTTTATGCTGCTTCTTACTCATCCAATCACTTTTGTCTCTGCTGCTGATGCAGCTGGAGGCCGTCACACAGTTTTCCTTGTTCAGCCCATCTCACAGTCTCAATGTGTGGGAGAAGTTCAACAGCCAGTGTGCAGCCACGGTGAAGAAATCAGGGGGAAATCCATTTTTTGCAGATTGTGCTCATCCCAGACCTGTCCATTGGGGTTCCTTGAAAAGGAAGTGTTGAAAAGTCACATTTGACCTGATGTCATAAAGCCTTCTGGAGGAAAGGCCTGCTGTTGCCACAATCCCGTGGGAAAGGCAAAGGTGCTTATTAAATGTAATTGTAATGAAGGAGCTGGGTAGAAAGAAAGATTGCCTCTTATGGCACACAGGCTAGAACTTCCAAAGTAAACCAAAATGGTCTCTGATTCTCTCTAGTGCTTTCACATAATTACAAATCATCTGTGGGAGGTTTGGAGTCCGGTGGGCTCTCCTCTCCGCAGCGCTGCCGTTACATGGCCCAGCAATGTACTTTGGCAGAACAACACTTCAGCACCAATCCAACACACGTCGGGAAGTGTGTGCGCTCGGGCCAAAACTCTTTAAGCCAATACAATCAACTTCTATTGTTGGAGAAAAGAAATTTGAGTATAATGTAGGTGGGAAAGAGAAAAGAATAGGACTTTTCTATTTCTTCCACCCTCTGATCTCAGTTGAGAATCAAGCACACAGCTTAGGCTAAACAGGATCTGAGCAACTTCTTGTTTCAGAAAAATTCCAGGAAGAGTTTGCATAAACTGAGGGGTTCCTTGCTCTGTGGGATGGATAATCTCTGGAGAGAGTTCAAGCAGCTAAAAAAGATTGCCAGCTTGGTAATGGTATCTCAGAATAAGACAACTTATATAATGCAAGAAGATGAGATTTCTAATGTCTTCAAAAATCAGTTTAGACCGTAATTACAAAGAGGAAATTTCTCTGAGATTAGTGAACTTCAGGGCTCTAGGAATACAACTTCAAGAATTATTAATAGCATCATGTAGTTTTGATACTTAACAAATAATTATTAAAATAATTTACAGCCAAGCAGATATTTTTAAAAGATATTCACAAAAAAATCCAAAGGCATTTCTAGGGTTTGACGTAACAAGAGAATTCATATCTCTTTTTAATCAACATTTTAATCAAAATCAACAAGAAGCATGGGAATTTTTAGTTTGCAAGGAATACTTATTTCACTAACACGTTTCTGGGCCAATATTGATTAAAAAGGGGATGAAAAATAGAGGTATTTTTCGAAACCTGATGATGAAGGGACTGAAGCATCTCTACTACGAGGAAAGGCAGAGGGAGCTGGGCTTGTTTAGCCTGGAGAAGACAAGGCTGAGAAGGGAGCTTACAAATATCTGCAGGGTGGGGGTCAGGAGGACAGGGCCAGGCTCGAGTGGTGCCCAGCGGCAGGACAAGGGACAACGGGCACAAACTGAAGCAGAGGAAGCTCCAGCTGAACTCGAGGAAGAACTTCTTCCCTCTGAGGGTGACGGAGCCCTGGCCCAGGCTGCCCAGGGAGGCTGTGGAGTCTCCTTCTCTGGAGATATTCCAGCCCCGCCTGGCCGCGGTGCTGTGCAGCCGGCTCTGGGTGACCCTGCTTGGGCAGGGGGTTGGGCTGGGTGACCCACAGAGGTCCCTGCCAACCTGTGCTACCCTGGGATTCTGTGATCCATGCACCCACGCAAAGGACAAACACCTCCTTCGGCGCCCGAGGAGTCCATGGGAGCTTTGCGGTGGATGGAGCACGCGTGCACGGGGAGAGCGGGGCAACGTTTCACTGCTGCATGCGGGGAGCTGCGGAGCAGGAGAGGAGCTGTGCCCCCTCCAACTGCAGATATATTTGCAGGTATCTGTCCTGGAGCGAGTGAGCAGGGCTGGGAATTCAGCCAGAATGTACCTGAAATGTCAGGCCAGGCTTTCCACCTCACCTGCCGACCAGACAAGAGTTTTCCCTCACAGGGTTGGGTACTTCAGGCGGTACGGGCAGCGCGAGTCTCAGGATGTGGACGTTGAAAAAAAAACCACCTTCCCCAGCTCACGTTTGGGCTGCTGATAGTGTGTGGCTGTTCTTTTACAATTTCCTTCCTGCACAGGCAGCAATCACTAATTTTAGACTCGCTTACATGCGAAAGTCACATTTCTGGCTTGGAAAGAATTTGCTGCTTCTGAAGAAGAACCCTGCCCCGTCTTGGCAGGTAACTACTGCTCTGTGAACTGAAGGGACGGAGCTTTGGGTTGCTGGAAGGGAACAAGCGCAGTGCACAGCAGTGTCGGTTCGAAGGTATCCGGGAGTAAACAACAAAATCACCGGGTCACAGCATGGCAGGGGTTGGCAGGGACCTCTGTGGGCCACCCAGCCCAACCCCCTGCCCAAGCAGGGTCACCCAGAGCAGGGGGCACAGCACCGCGTCCAGGTGGTTCTGGAATATCTCCAGAGAAGGAGACTCCACAGCCTCCCTGGGCAGCCTGGGCCAGGGCTCCGTCACCCTCAGAGGGAAGAAGTTCTTCCTCCTCTTCAGACTTATTCTGGACAGCCTGATGCTGGCACGTGCGATTGCACCGTCCCGGTGAGTGGAAGGTTGTGATCGTGTCAAGGGTACATATCTTCATTTCTCCCATTTCTCGGAGATTTCATTCTTGCAAGATCTTAAAGGAAGGATCGTGAGCTTTTATATTTCAGGCAGGAAGAGATTCATCCACTGAATTACAGTCTCATCTTGGGTAACGTCACTTTTAAACTCTAGGTCTGTTCACAGTGTTTTAAGTACTTACTGTGCTGTTTGGCAACATGGAATACATCACCATTTATGTCTTTGGAGGTTAAAATTGCCAAACCACTGGTAGTGCATAAGGGGTGTATATCTTTCTCGCTGTAAATGCTCTGAACGTGATTTCACCACGCATTTCGTAGCATTAGCAGTCAATAAAGCAGTCACCGCTAAAAGGTAGCAGGCAGCTCCGCGCGGAACAGACTGCTCGGGGGTACTGAAAGTATATTGCCCTTTTAAAGCCCTTTCCCTTATTCTTTCACTGCTTTCAATAAAGAAAACGTAGCAAATGAAAACTGTTTTTAATCAGTCAGGAATTTTATGCACGAAGCCTGCCGCGTACGAGGAAAATACACCGTTTGGAAGAACTTCTCGAGGTCCTTACGACCCCGACGTGCTCCAGCTGTAGAAGTGTTCCTGGCTGAAATGGAAATGAGAGCGCTGGTGAGAAACCCAGAGCTGCTTCCTTCTCCAGCATCTTGTTAAAACTCCAAGTTTAATAGACTACTTATTGATGTTTCTAGTAATTGATAGGATTTTGGGTAGAAACCACGCTACCCTGTCTTCTGTCTCTATTTATAGACTGTTGCAGCATCAGTCCTTCAAAGGTTCTGGCTTTACTTTTACTCTGAAATATAGGTCTTT
>Ga0181612_156613_pt1 | contig 19861 bp, 10 predicted proteins | sample HoacroProtozoa21_FD_119630 | JGI IMG/M metagenome (GOLD analysis project Ga0181612, IMG submission 119630) | Hoatzin crop microbial communities from Cojedes, Venezuel. Combined Assembly of Gp0051906, Gp0051904, Gp0051908 | reverse complement strand
CCGAAAATGCCTATAGTGAACGACTTGGTAAATGGCTTTAGAATGAAGCCTTTTGCAGGTTCTGTGCTGAGGTCATGACACAAGGTGAGAAGTTTTTGGATGCTACTTTTGATTCACATCTCCCAGGCTATCTGCAATCAGTGTAGCCTTGACAGATACTAGGAAAAGGAAAGAGGCAGTATCTTTCAAACAGATGAACTGCATTACTTTTGTGAGAGTTGTTCTTCCACTCGGTGATGCATATCCGTGTGCATGTATGTGATGACATCTCAGGGTAGCCTGCAAGTATGTAACAAGGGTAAACCAAAACAAAACTGAATCAAAACAAACAAACAAAATGTTCTTTGTACTGTCGTAATAAGAAGCCTTGGCTTATTAGTGCCAGGTAAGTTGATACTAAGACAAGCCTTCTTCTCACAAAGATAGGGTGAACGTCAGGCTTGATTGGTTAGAGAAGATTGGAGGTTTTTGTTGGAGGTTTTCAAGAGCAAATTAGCCAAGCATCTGCCACTGAGTCTGAGACAGGATGATAGGTTCCCTTCCCAGAGCCATTGATTTGGGCTGTATGGAAGACCACACTGTTTAAGGATCCTTCAAGGATTTCCTTCTATGAGAGTAATTCCAAGTAGCCAAAAGCATGCAGAAGTCGTAAGAAATACATATAGAAGTTGGCTCAAACCCTTTTTAACCTGAAGGCCTGGGGATGCCTCTGAGAATAATAATGTGTCTGTCTGACATATCTGCAATCAGTGCAGTTGCTTGTGCTGGGTAGCCATTCTTGGTCTCTGTCTGGTTACTGCCACTCCTAATGACCATGTTCCTGTTTCCACATTATGCATACTTATTTCCAAACTCTGTGGTCATAATATAGTCTTTTTTTTCCTTTTTTTAATTTTTTTTAGTGTATATATATATATATATAAGAAATATCAATGATGAAGGAGGTGGAGGACTTCTTCCTCTGTCTGGGTTTGGATTTAGACAATATTACTCTCTTTTCCTACTCTGTCTCCCAAGTTGTCCAATCGTATCTTGAGATTCACGTAATCGTTGTCAAATGTCAACTCCCTTTTACACATACACTTATAAGTCAATAAATCAAACATATACCTTATTCATCTCAGACCCTTATAGCCCTTCTGCTAGGAGAAATTCTATGTATTTGGAAACCTGAAGTGTATAAAGCTTTCAACTTTTTTTTTTATGAATTAGAAATTACTGGAGCTATAACTTTGAAGAGAGCACTGAAGTTTAAATTGATGTGCTAAATTATTTAAAGTCATATAAAGTGTAGTACCAGTAATTATTTTGAAATTAAAAATGACACTTTTAAAGAAAATTTTGATGATGTCTTATGTTCAGGCTGTGCATGGCATGTACATAACACCGTGCAGTTATAAAACAGTTAATGGGACCATTTAATACATTCCATTGTGTGAGTTTCTCTATACATATCTGTAGCTGATACAGATATCTGATAGGTGTATAGCTGGATGTCTATATCAGATATAGATACACATGAATATTTTAGTTGGAAAATGTTCTTACACCAGCTTGTCTACTAAGACCTCATTAACTCTAGATACATGGCAGCCCATTTTAGAATGTGGGTATACCAACTGATTTTATTTAAAAGCAGATTCTATAAATGTCCTCTCAGATTTATCTGCTCTAGATACTGAATCAGTTTTTGGTTGGTTTCTAGAATTCCTGAATTAAAGATGCTTTAAACTGATAAACCCAGTTTGCACAAACACTTGGAGATTATGAGATCCTATTAGACACAGAAGAAAAAAAGAAATAATTTTAAACTGACTATTTTGATTTTATTGTTTGCAGCATGGAAGGGATTTGCCCTTCTCTGCTGCATATGTGCTTGATTCAGAGAGAATAATTCATTTCTGAGAAAATTACTATAATCATTTTGGTTATGTTACTAATACAAAATCCAATCTGAGAAAAGGTTAAGTGCCCAGCATTCGTCATTCCAGTTATATAGCTCATCCATGGATTGAAATAATATTGGATGATGTTAGGATTGCACATATTTTGTCATGAAAATGAGGCATCAAAGATCTCATGTGTCACATACAATGTTCAGTTCTTAACGATGCCCTGCATTTTTCTGATTTTTTCACTGTTTTGTAGTTTGATTGGCTGGCTACTGTGTTCTCTTCCTGGCTTGAGACAGAGAAGGTTTGAAAGCAGGTAGCAATTGCAAGCAGCCTGTGGGATGAAAAACACAGAACTTCTTTCTCAGATGGATGTAGATCCGTTTATTTGTTGGATTCCTTTGGTTTAATCAAGGTTGTCATATCTGCTGAGGACTTGTTGCTAGAATGCAAACCAATTCTCACTACAGAGATTAAATCTGTATGTAAATAGAAGTAGGCTGTGAGTGTGTCTGACAAATGTTGTCATGGGGAGGAGAAACAGAAGGAATTTCAGTGTGCTTGGTTTCCATGAGTCTTTAACCAAATTTCTCATCCTAACGCTGTTCTCTTCTCTTTTTGCTTGAGAGAACTTCATGTTTCTGCAAGAAGAAATGATCCTGGAGTGATGGATATGTCCAACGTTCTACTGAGTTTGTCATCATCACGATCTGCAGAGCAAAGATGATGCCCAACTTCTGCTCAGGGATGGAGTTTCCCAGGTGTACAAGCTGGGTGGCTAAACCCATGTTTGATACACTGTGGCAGGGTTTCAGCAGCAGCGTTTCCCCTGTGCTTAGAGTGGGGCTGCCTCAGTCTGTTTGTGGAATTAACCATCTTTTGCCAGCTGTGTGCTTCATTCTTCAGTTGACTCAGATGTAATGTGTAGGTCAGAGAGCACGGTGCGGTGTAATGCCTGGTAGAGAGATATCGGTGGATTCATTCTTCCTTCAAGTCAATCAGGTTGATAAAATATCCACCTTTTACAATTATCATTGGTGTGAAACTTCACATCAATAACACATTAATATTGGAGATAAGCCATGCACTATGGACCAGAGGTGCAGTCAGGGTGTTTTGCACAGCAAAGTGACCTAACCCTGGTTAACTGACTGTCCGAGCTGGGTTTGCCCGTCCTTAGGACACTGCAGAGCAGCAGTGTTCGCTGGCAGACTCTGATTCTGTGTATTCAGAGCCTTGATTTCAGAGACCCTCAATCCTAGCAGTTGCCAGCAATTCTGAATCTGGGAAATCTCTCTCATATTTCTTCAAGATACCAGAGCAATGCACTCAGATTGAAAAATGCTGCTCATGGAAGGATCCTGCACTATATATTATTTTCTCACTGAAGAGAAAGGCCTACATTGTGGTGCTGGCTAAAGCTGCTTTAAATGGACAGCGAAGTATTCTTTTGTCATGGAGGGACATTTAGTTGGTGCAGAACCACATTTGCAGGCTTGCTTTATGCTGTAAGGGATACTGTGAGGAAATTCTGAAGGAGAGAGAGATACGGCATCTTCACTTTCCCTGACCAGTCTAATAGATCTCAGTGCAATAGAAGTTGCCCACAGAGATGGGTCCCACAGCTGATCTCAGTGGTTCTTGTCCAGTGGCTGAGTGACAAAGTGGCAATGAAGAATTTTATCGTCATTGTAATGGTTCTGCTTGCCATGGCTCATTTCCTTCAAGTTTTATAAAGGCTTTGCTCTAGACAGGCACTAAACCCTGGCTGTAGGTAGAATGGCTGCTGTCATTTTGCATTTATTTTTCAACATCTTAGTCTGATTGAGGACTCAAAATACTATAATGCCTTGCTCTTTGGATGTATGAAGCATTGTCAGACTCAGTCATGAAATCACGGCACACAGCATAAATTCTGTCTGCATGTCATTGTCACTACAGTGTTCTGCAGGTTACGAAAGGTGCATCTCAGGAATGTGTTAATATTGTCATCAGAACCAGTTCATGTTCAGCTTTTTTGGGGTAGGCTTTTGTTTTTGTCAGTTTTTATAACCCTCTGCCAAGGCTGGTATTCCATTGTGGTGGAGCCACATACAAAGACTTGTTGCCTGCAGTCTCCAATCTAAAATGCCAAACAAACAGGAGAGCATAGCACAGGTACAAGGAGCCCATGGGTCTTAATGAAATGCAAGTGGCAGGGCAATAGCAGAGCTGTAAGAAAATCCCTCTCTTCTAGTCCACAGTATTACTCATTGGGTGGCATATCATCTCATGACTGTACTGCCAAACCCACCCTTCATTTCTGCTTTTTTTCCCCCCCACCCCATGTACAAAGCTCTTTTGATATATCAACCAAAAGAAAATTTCCTCTTATTCACCCCACTTTTCCGTTTGCCTCAGTGAAAAATCACATCACGGTGTTATTCATTTCATTCATATCCACTTTTTGTGTGTAGAAGAGCTAATTTTCCATCATTAATGGAATTAATATTTCTACTGTCATGTTTAGGAGAAAGATCCCTGACAAAAATAATTTCTTCATATAGACGAAGAATTTAAGCTTAATGCTCTATGTGCACTGTAGAATGTAGCAATAGGTTTGATTATTGCATTTTGCAACATTATTGTTCAATTATATCCCTTTTTCTTCTGAAGAAAGGAAAGAAATGGATACACAGTTAAAATGAAAAGGGCAATGAAAGTCACTTCAGAAACTACAACTGTGACTGCATTTGATACAAGGTCCTTGGGACAGACTTCTTGACTCTTCGTGTTGATTTCTCCCAAAGCTTACAGGTTTGGTTAGTGAAGCTGAAGGTGTGGAGCCTCCAGTGCAGAGACTGTAAAGAGAAGGGTAAGTTTATAACAAGAAGGGAACTGCTATGACCCGAAACCGTGGGGATTAGAAACAATGGCAGCATACTTGCTTCGTTTGACAGGATGCTAGAAACGAAAAGACTAAAAATTCTTACTTTTTGTTTTTCTGTTTGTTTGTTTTACTGGAGGGAAGTTAGTTAAGCCAGTGGGAATTGTTCTAAGGAACAACGAGCTGCCCTAGTCTTACTCCTGTCTCCTTTGCACTGCATCATTGTCTTTGCTCTGGGGCCTCTGAAAGGAAAGAGATTTTGCTGGCCACTTGGTCATTTTGATGTGTTACACTTCAGCTGGGATCTCAATTTCAGCTCACAGAAGAGAGAAGGAAATTTTTAAAGGTGGTTTGTGAGCAAATTTTTTTGGTCTTTAAATTTACATGTAATTTCTACAGGGTTCTGGAAAATTTTACTGTAGCTTACAAATGTTATAACTCTAAAATGCCAACCTGACTGTAATTAGAATGCCCCTTTCTCATGTAAGCTGCAGAGGAAAATAATTCAATTTGATAAAATCATTCACTGTTTAAACAAATAGGGGGAGTAATGTAATAGATACTGTGGTTTCTGTACAAGTATATGCAGTCTTTAACTAAATCGACAACTCCATCATAAAGAAGTGACAGATTAAAAATGAAAGGAAAAAGAAAAGAACAACAGTCATCTTCAACAGGATTGTGCTCTGCTCCATCTGCTAGTTCTGCAGCTGTGGTTAACTAATAAAGAGTATTCCCAGTCCTGTACTAACTGCATTTGATGTGGCTGGTACACAAACAAAGAAGTCTTGGCAGAATAAGGTGCTATATGAGTTGTTAAAGAAGAACAGCCTTGTCAATTTTAGATCCAATGGAAGCAAAGGGGAAAGCTTTGCCTTTGCCATATGGAAAAACAAACAAGCCAAAAACATTCTACCCACAATTTTCTGAAACTGTAAAACAGATAGTGTAGAGTAACAATAAGAATGTGCTGGAGTCTGTGGAGGACTAGTGTCTGCTTTAAAAGCACTCACAAGCTGGTTTTCTTTTCCCTTTCTTTTTCCAGTGGTTCTGTCGGGTACAACTAGGGAAAAGACCCTCCTGAAATGCTTCAGTGAATTTCTCAGCTTATTCCACCACCTTAATCTTGGATCCCTCATTACTCTGTATAGAAGGCAGCTTGCACAGGAGCCTTTTGCGATCTGAAGTCTCATAGCCTCAATGGAGCTCCCAATATTGTGAAGCTGGTGTCCAAGAGTCTTGCTGAAAGGTGGTCTGGACACATGTGATGTCCATTGAAAGCAAGACTTCAAAAGGTAGGGTCTCAGCTATGGTGCTTCTCACAGTGCCAAGATTTCTAGCAAATATTTTTTTTTTAAGAGCTTTTTGCATCCCACAAGCTTCAACAGGACTTGCAAGCAACAGGTACTACCAGAAAGCAGACTCTCTTTTTCATTTGCTCAGCTGTCGATTCTGTAGTTTAGTTTTCATTTTAAAAGTTTAAAACAATTTGGCCCGGAGGTCTTGGTAAAGAGATGTACCAGACTTGCAGGTGGAAGTTTTCTCTAACTCTTGTTGTGCATGGATTGAAAAGGTCAGATTCAAAAGTTAATTACACTATCATTGTGCCTGAAGCACAACTGAGATTTTCTCTTCTAGTCCCTGGCAAATATTGTTATGCCAAAGTAGTTACGAGTCATGCTGGCAACCACAATATCAGTTCAAAACCAGCACAAGGCTTTCCTATGCTACTCTGTGAAATGAAAGGGAAAATATTTCTCATAGGAAAATGATCTGTCTGAAATATTGCAGTCTTGGTAATAGGAATACAAGGAGGTGTAAGTCTGTTGTCCCTTTCATTTGTTCTGTGACCACACAACAATGGAGACAGACAATATACATAAGACCTTGTCTAAATGGAGATTTTAGTATTTCTTTGGGGGAAGAGTTATCATTACTGTCATCAGAAACCAAAGTATTTACACTGGCATAGCTACACACTGAGTCTTCAATAAATATTTCTTAGTACCCAATATGAGTGTAATAAGGGGTCTTTACTGCCTTTATGGCTCTGAGCATGTATAGAAGATGTCTAAATGAAAACAGGGGACAGTGAATGAACCAAATAAAGGAGGGCAAGGTTGCAGCCAGGTTCCTGTATTTGCTGCCATTGTTGTCAGTGGTGCCCAGCAACAGGACAAGGGGCAATGGGCACAAACTGAAGCAGAGGAAGCTCCAGCTGAACATGAGGAAGAACTTCTTCACTCTGAGGGTGACGGAGCCCTGGAACAGGCTGCCCAGGGAGGTTGTGAATTCTCCTTCTCTGGAGATATTCCAGACCCGCCTGGACATGGTCCTGTGCAGCCTGCTCTAGGCGAATGTGCTTTGGCAGGGGGGTTGGACTAGATGATCCCCAGAGGTCCCTTCCAACCCCTACCATTCTGTGATTCTGTGAATCATCACAATAGTCTTACCTTGCAAATTATTAGTATTTTTCAGTTGGTCCCACCCCATCTAGTTTGAAAGAGCAACATGGACCGATGCATCAAATCCCTCAGCTCAGTTCTACTTGTTTTAAGCATCTGAATCTTACCCTTAAAGTGAATTACAAGCAAATGAAAAACGCCAGAAGACTCCAACTAGCTTGGCCAAACAGAACTCTTTAATAACATACAATAAACTACCACATCCAGAGTACATTTATTAATCTGTCTTCACCTTCTAGTTGCTTGACCAGTGAAGTTATGCTTTTTAATACTACAAATAGCTTCTTTCCCACAAGCTTTCTGCTTTCAGGCCTGTGTCCAAGAACTCTGTAGGACCACTAACCTGAGGGACAAAGGCTTAGAAGCCTGTTTCTAATTTAAACCAGTGCTAACAGCACAGAGACGAATACAACCAAATCCAGCCACCATGCCCAGACCATTACATTTTGAGTTACATTGGAATTAAAATGCAACTGCAGGTCTGCCATCTCTCACCCTAAGCTATGTGTTAATGCTTGCTGAACGTGACAAGCGGACATGCTCTGTTGCTATTGAGCACTGGTGCAATGCAAACCACACAGTCGAAAAAAGCACATGACACAAGAGATTTGCTTTGGTTTGGAATGATTTTACAGCTTTGCTTTGTGATTTCTTAATAGATCTTTGGTTATTAATTACATATAACTTTATATCACAGTTAAAATCCTGTTTTTGCATGTACCAAGTGACATGAAGAATCTAGGTATTAACAACTGTCACTATTTGTATTAAAATAATTCAAGCTGAATACTAAACTCTTTTTATTAAAAAAACAAAAGGATTCAAAACGAGCACTGGACACAAACAAACTCAATAAGACTGTATCTAAATGCTTCCTCCTTAAATAATAAAATCCTGACCACCAAGAATCAATGGTAAAAACATCCAAATATCATTTTGTTTTTCTGACAGTGTCTATGGTTTTTAATAATATGCACTGTGCCTGAATGTGAGCAAGCAGCCCAATAATAATGAGACAGACTGTCTCCATCTGCCCTCAGGTACGTGAACACCTTCAATAAGCGTCTGACAAAAAATCTGTGTCTGCTGAAAAAACTGATCCAAGGATGTTACTGAATTTTGCACTCTCCGTGGACAAGACACATTGTCAGCAGGGCAAATTTCTCCATAGTGTGCTTCATGATTGCCCCGTTCTGTGAAGCAAGAACTAACAGAAGAAAAAGTACTGGAAACTAATAAAGAACAATCTAAAAAGAAACAAACTTAGGAATGCAGTGAATGTTTCTCATTAATTCTTTCACATATGGTTTTTATTGCCATCCAAAAAAGTCTAAGTGTCTCTTATTACTTTATAATAAGTGAACAAGTGATTCATATACAGAGCTGCTACCACTGAGAACCAAACTCAAACATGGACTTTCAGTGAAAAAAAAATTACCTTTTATCATAAAATAACCCAGGTATTTAACTTCTGGGTATAAAAATATGAACGCTTTGTGATTAATACTTCAAAAATGTCTCTGCTGAAGTGAAAAGCAAGATGGCTTTTACAGGCAATTATAAACACCTGCTGGTAAAGAATTTAAAAGAATAACTTTAGCTGGTGTCCTTTTCAGGCTGTAGTAAGCACCTGATCATTTTACCCACAGCTTTATTGGATTTTCACAGAATTTTAATACCTCCTTAGTACTGGATTTCATTGTACAAAGATTGTCCTGGTTTGCAAGGATAAATAAACAGATGTTCAAAGATCAGCTGAAAACCCTAAACTCCAAAACCTCTTCAGCAAACGTATGGAAGTGCGTATAATACTTCCCTCATCGGACTGGCATCACCAAAGCATTCCTGTCTGTATTACCTCTGCTTCAGCACACACCCAGATGCATAAAGCTCAGGCCTAACCTTAATGGGCAGCAGGTGCAACTCAATGCAAGAAAGAACGATAAAAGCACTGAGGGAGCAAAACTGGGTATTGAGATAGCTGGCACATGACCAACACTGGTAGCATGCCTGGCCTCGGCATGGTGCTGAACAGAGCAAACTCCAGTGACCAACTGCAAGGCCGCTGCAGGCTGCAGCTCCCCGCACTGCTGCTGGCAGGAGGAGAGAAGTGCCCGGGTCTTGCTGACATTCCCATGCGATACCTGCAGCGTAAGCTCTGGGGCACTCCACATTGAAGCCAATGCCCTTCACTATGGAAGCTCATCTAAGATTAATCCCCACTTGCTCCTTAAGTCTTTCACTTTTACAGCTAATACATACTATCAGTAGAAATCACAACGAACACGCACAGATGGTCACAACACAGACAATACTGCACTAACATCTGCTGCTACAAAAATAAGATTCCAAGAACTAAATGTGCAAAACCACATTTCTCTACATTTTTGTGGTATTGCACTACAGTGACATATTTCAAAGCAGTTTCTTTAATAGCTGAATCAGAAAATGAAACACAAGTGATTCCACGATGTTCAAAGTGACACAGAATTGTCACCTTCCATCGTATTATCCCATGCAAACACCTTCTGCTATGACAGTTTGCAATTTCACTGCTTCCAAACCTATTCTATGTCTGTGTAAAGACACTGAAGTATTTTTGCATAGATTCGCTTTGAAGCTCGACAGTTTGCACAGCAGCAGTCTTCCTAAGAGTCATGTGTGTCCCCCTCCCAATTTCTAGGAAGCGCATCGACACCATCGCTGGCGTGGGAGGTGTGTGCCGTGGGCGCACGCAGTGTTGCACATACAGCCTCGTGAAACGAGCAGCCCAGGGGAGCTGCTGCAACTTCATTAACACCGTGCTGGAGACTGCTTGCCTCGAGAGGCAAAGGCTGGCAAGCCACAAAGGAGCATTAAAGCAGCTATAGCTTTCCACGCCTTTGCGTTGCAGAGCAGGAAGGTCCTTCACAAAAAGCATGCGCAAAGGCTACCCCTCATCCCACCCTGCCCAAGACAACTCTGTCCAGCTGCTTGGGATTTACCTCCAGAAACCATGTTAACTGTCTGTGCAACTCTTCAACTTTCTAAACAGTTGGGTCAAGGTGCCAGCTGGAAATCAGTTTATTTATGCGGCAACTGTCATGTACAAACCAGGCTGAAGTCACCTGCCCTGAACAGGACGTTGCACTAGAGAGAACTGGTTGAGTACGGCCAAGCTTATACTGGAAAGGATGGGGGGACCCTCTGCAACTACAGTTACTAACAGGTAGTTTACTTCTGTGGCAGTAAACACAGCACAAAACCTAACACAGCCTTACACACACACACAGAGACGCATACTCTACAAACTGTCAAAAAATACACTCATTGGTCCATACAACAACAACAACAAAAAAATATCTTTGTAGGCTGAATCCTGCTAATTACAACTTTATCCATGTTAAAGGCAGAATGATGTTTTGCCACTGTGTTTATAATGTTAGTACATGCATTTTCGATGACAAGATTTTCTCCTCATCTTCCATATACATGACCACTGTCATCTGCATCATATTTCTCTCTCATTCCAGTTGGGCTCAGAACAGACTAAGGCGTGACGCACACGGAAGGCATCCATTCACCACTCAGTGACAGCTCACATCATCCGCAGAGTAACACAACAGACAGCAGGGCACGCATCGAGGCCATGTAAGTTACAGCTACCAAGGCGAGACAACCGAAGTACGGCCCATTCTTGGCAGAACACGTAGAATTGTAGAAGCACAATGTAAGGAAAGAATTAGTATTGAAGGTATTTTAGCTGTATGCAACTTGGTTTTGTGAAAAGTTGTGTTTGGTAGAAAGGGTATTTTTAATATAAGTTTTATTTAATTCTTGTAAAGTTAAATTGCAGCTGGTCTGGACACTATTGATTAGTTTTCTTTTTACACTAACCATTGCTGTACGTATGTACTGTTCCACAGCTGGTGTTAAGCAACCTGTCATACAGAAACATTTCTTCCTTGTTCCTGATGCTTATGCACATGCTTTCACCCCTACTTTCTTTGAAGGATGCTTTTGGTAAGAAGCAATTTAGAGTATTTTTAAATGTGTAATTTCTCTATGAATTAGAAAAAGATAAAGCATTTGGATTCAAGTTGATTTTGCTTTCATTACAACAACTCATATATTAACTTCCAAAAAATCTGAGTGTTTTTTTTCTTTTTGAAAGAAAAATCCAGAGGAGATCAAAAGTAATTAAACTGTGTATAATGTAATCTCGCTTACAGCACAGAATTTGGAGACTACAGATTTGTTAATTAGCAGCAAAAAAGCATGAGACAGAACCTCTGTAGATAGATATATGTTGTGTACAGCATGCACTTGGATTACATGCTTTAGTTTTGAAACTGCATGCTTCAGTACAGTTTGCAGGACATCAAAGCAGAGTAGTTGTGTGACTCAAGAAGTGGATTTCTTTCGTTGTCACATCCCACCATGTTCAGATAGACGGCTCCTTTTCCTGTCTGAACAAGCCAGCAGCAGCAGATAGCCACATAACACAAGATTCATTAGTGTAAAGGCACACACTTTAGAAGAGACTCATTTTTCATTTTAGGAGACTATATTAAAACCTTGAGTCTCTGTTCTCGTCTAATCAGCATGTATATGTGGTAATATTGGCAAGACAGAAAGCTGAGATAAAACAAATCTTTTAGTTGGCAGTTCTTAATATTCTGGTATCGCAGGCAACAATGCAAGACTTCTAGAATCTTATTTGAACACACATTCCTCTCTCACGAAATTATGCATGTAGTAATTAATTTTAGACTACTCCCAAATAATTCTCACATAGTTTGCAATGTGCATATGCATATACATTTCCATAAGAAGGCTGAAATATTTATTTAAATGCTCATATTTTTTAAGAAATCACCCACTGATGTTCTTTGATGGTGAAAAGCCAAATAAAAGATTCGTGAGAGTGCTAAATTAGAAAGCGACCAAAGGGCATAGCTTATTTCTTACCTTGGCTGTTTTTTTCACGAGTTGACATTTTTGCTGGTTATGGGACAGAAATAAAATATCTTAAAACTATTTCTAAAGTCTCACTCACACCTGCTTGGATGAAGACTGGCACACAGGTCAAAACTCTCAATTTTTGTTTTCATAACCTCTCTCTATTTATGCACACACACACAGAGAAAATAATCAAAAAAGTAAAATGAATCCTCCCACCACCCACCAAAAATTTCTATCCTTCCTAAAGTTCCAACTTGAAGAGGCATTTGTCCATAATTTCAAAGATCCTTATACAGGTCTCGAGTAACTTCTGGTCAGATGAATACCTGGAGTAATTATTAATGCTATTTTAGCTCCATATCCCTGTTTCATAAGCATACGTCCCAATGTATTTATTTACATGAAATACTATTCAGTCAAAAGCAAATCTTTTCAACTTCATCCAGTATTTAAAAAAAAATGTTTTTATTTACCTTGGCTTACGATGACATCTTTGTGCCTGGGAAAAAATTCAAAATAATATTGTAAATAACATGTGAAATGCTTATCAAGCCAATACCATCTAGTTCTTACACATTATTGCATTTGACGATCTCACCAGATTCTGTGTACAGTGTAACTGTAGTATAGGAAGCTAAATAACTAATCTTGGTCATCGTAGTGCATTTTTACCTATATGTTATCTTATGCAGTTCATCGTATCTTTTGAGTAACTTAAAGTCTTTGCCCCTATGGCAAGGGTTCCTAAGAATTACTGTGATAACAACAAAATACAAAAAGCTTTTAAGAATTTATTATGGACAGTATATTCCTTGTGCACAGAAAGTTCCATTTTGAGAGAACAAACTTGTAATAACGAAATGTTTTAAGCTGCCAAACACCCTCAGACCTGCATGCAAAGCATTTAACACCTGTCAAAATAAGCTGTCAGAACACAAGAACACAAATTTTTCTAGGAACTAACCCTGTTAGACACATGGACTAAATGTAAGCAAATTGCAGATTCATTTAAACTAGATCCATGCAGCATTACTGGATGTACAACACAAAGTCTTCCAAGCAGTGCAGTTGAGACATCTGTCCTTGCCAGAACCAGGAATGAACCACCCTCAAAAAACCTCAGTCCTTTTTTGTGAAGAGGGAAGAAATACTAATTTCCAGCATCAGAGCTACTTTTTACCAGAATAACACTCCTTGAAGGGAGAATGTATTGCATAAAAACCCCTCTTGAATTCATTTGAAATTCAGCAGGAAGGTATGAGTGGCATCCAGTATTTTCAGCTGGATGGAGGTCAAATTTTTGCAACAGTGACAAAGGGTCAAGCACATGCATGAGGAAAGTCATCTCTGGCTATTGGTAGAATCACCCTTCATCACACTGCCAAATGCGAAACTAAAACTGGACTCCCAGTCTTGCTTGAAAAACACTGAATGATGGGCTGCCATGAGAACCCTCTTACTTCTTATGGCTTTATCAGACTGATTTACAGCTCAGTGCTGGCTTAAAGACTGAGCTTACTAAACAAAGTTCATATCCCAGGCTAGTAGCGCAAAGCATATGTAAAACATTTCTGTCCTGGGGCCCACATTAGGGGCTGAATTCTATTCCCTTTCACAAGACTCGGGTAACTTCAGGCAGATTAGGCCAACGTTTCTTAATTGGGAACGATAAATGCAATATAACAATATGCCTTTGCACAATACTAACCAGTTCTTTTAGAAAGTGGGCACACAGGATGAGAGTGAGAAATTAGTATTAATGTGTGCTATTGAATGCAAATACTGCTTTTATTATAAACCTGAGCAAGGTACACAAACAATACATACCCATACAATAGAGTCTTCAATCAGATGATGGTCTACAATTGATAACGCTTGAAGCTTTACTACTTGCCAAATACTTTAAGATACAACACCTCCAAGTGGTGAACAGACCACTTTCTCTAACAAGAATTAGTCCTAATCTTTCCTTGTCTACTCTTTTGTTACATACCTGCTTTCCCTACATTAGAGACTGCTGAAGTGCAGAAAATAAGCAGAATCACAGGAAAATTAAGTAAGATACCTCTATTTTGATCATGCGTGAACCAATATATAAAATGCCAAAAAAAGTAAAATTTATTTTTTATTATTAGCAATTCTGAAGTATATAACACGTTATCAAAGATATTTTAGTAGTATAACAAAAACCAGGAAAAGAAACTTGACAAGCAGAAATCAAGACAGAGGGGTTTTTATCCCAAAATATTATCTAGCCATACCCTGCTATAATCTAAATTGCCAAAGGGCTTTTAAATTCCAACAGTGAAAACCAATTATAAAAGGAAAATAAATACTTGCAAAATATGTAACCCATAATCCCTCACACACAGCACTTCACTGCACTGCAGAACTCTTCAGTGTAAGCATAAAGCTTTTAGTAAATGTGCTGATATCCACACCCAAGATTAATTTAAGAAGTTTTCATTCTTCCCATTCCTAGGAAAGAAGGAATGCAATTGCACCGCTCTTGACTCTAAGTATGTTATTTGACAGTCTTATATGCAAGCCAAGGAGAGTACTACAGACCAGATCATAAAAAGACTGGAAATTATTCTGAAAGTTCAGAGAGTTTTATTTGTGTGAGGGTTCTTCAGGTAGTTCTGTCTTAAAAGAGCTAATGGCTATTTGAATGAAGAATAACGAGCAGATGTACAAAACCCACAGATGACATCAAGCTGGGAGAAGCTGCCAGCACGCTAAGGGGATCTCAGAAAATGGGACAGGGGTCAGTCAAAAAGTCAACACAACAATTTCAACAAATTCAACAAAATATCAACAAAGTCAAAAAAAGAAACTAAGTATGCGAATATGAAGAGGAAGCCCAATTGGCAAAAAGTACTGAGGACAAGAAGTGGGTCACAACAGGGGTCAGCAATGTGGAGTCACAGAGAAATGCAAACTCTTGTCCCTGTGCTGACAGAAGGAGAAGTAGTCACTCTGGGCTGTTCATCTCTGGTGAGGCCACACTGGAGACCACAAACTGAGAAAACCTGCTGCTGAAGAAGAGCATGAGAGGAATGATAGGCACATCACCTACCGAAGGAGAAGCTGAAAAGAACATCCCTGCCTATTATCCAGAAGTATGTTCTTAATATTACAGCCTACTTTAGAAACACACATACTATGTCAAATCCAGTAAATTAACTTCAAGGAAATACATTTGCATTTTCAGATCAGTTTTAATCAGGAAAAAACTGCTTGGAAGCTTCACAACAGTGGCATTAAGCCATAAATCTTAACTATAGTGCATAATTCCACTAGCCCAAATGGGCAACATTAAAATATATGTACACTCAAATCCTGCATTCACATTTTTATAATAAGTTTAAGATTTCACAGGACCTGGAGTGCCACGTTGCCAGGTTATGCAAGTAATTACCTTTGGTAAAAAAAAAAGATGCACATGGTCTTAGCACAGACATAAGTAAGTTCACTAAAATCCTGCAATTTCATAATATTTTGACTCCAAAGTTCACTAGCTTTTATATGCCAACTGATACTTACTTGTCTGCATTCTTTGCCACTTTTGAAATTAATTTAGATGTTGATGCTACCCTCAGCAGCTTGTTACGACTGTCATCTGAACTCTCCCAAGCACTGTGAGGTTTTTCAGCAATCAAAGATTTCTTTATGCTAGAAGAAACAAAAATATATTTTAAAATGACAAGATAATAAGATAACAATAACTGGAACTCGTATGCAACTGACAGATCAAGCAGCAGGAGACAAAAGCAGAGCTAGGTCTTTCTTCAAGCTGAAGCATGAAACAGGAAAAAACTATTAGTCAAAAAGTTCTAACTGGATGAATGAAAACAATTGAGCAAGACAGCTGCCAAATGTTTTATCCACTTCTTTCCATTTCCAAATCCTCTTTCATAGAGATTTAAACAAAATAACTCTGTACTTCATTATTATATTGCTAACAAATTACAAAAGTGGAAAAAAAAAAGAGGCTACAATATATTAGCCATAAATAATAATATTTAAAACCAAACACTTAAGAAGGTAACAACGAAAAGTATAATTTTTTCCCCTGATTAACTGTTCACCAGCTTTAACACACTGATTTCTGAGGCAGAACAGTTCTATCAGATTACAGTTTCATATGGCTGTTTTGCAGATAGCACATTCTAAACCACATTAATGGCTTTAATCTTTTTGAAACAAATGTCTGCAAACTTCCTGCACGAAAAAGGCAAGCTAGGTTTGGTCCAATACTACAGATGATTAAATCCATGAATTCTGATATAATTTTTCAGGAATCTTATTGTAGCCAATTTACGCTAATGGGAACCTGCAAGTTTTCCAGTCAATAGTTCATTAATTTCGCACACATCTTAACCACGGAAAACATGTTCTAGAGTGACTTAGCCCAAATTATTCTTCAGCCAGCTGAATTAGACTCTGCATATGTCCTGCTAACAGTATCGTACTTCATCCTGTCAGAAAAGCTTTTTGCAGGAGTAAGTCTTGAACCGCAACCTTAGAAATGGCAAGCTCCTTCCACAGCACCTCAACAGGCTGAAAGGTCCTGCGACAAACGAGTTAATCAAGTTAAACCATTAGGAGACTAAACAAAGCATTTATTTTTTTCCCCACACTGCAAAAGATTAGTAAGCGAGACTTCAGACAAACATCTTTACAGTGAGATACCAGGCAGGAGAACAACAGGCTGCAAGTTCAGCTTCAGACAACTTATGTTTTGTGCAAGACATGGAGACAGAGCCTTTATGGAGTGTTATAACATGCATCAGTCAAGTGAAAGTTTAAATATTTATTAGAGCTGTGAATTCAAGCAATGCAAGACAACATAATCTTGTGCACTACAGTAAATTTCAGAAGAATAGATTTCATTTATTTAAGAGCTTGTTTCAGTCTCCTAAATGCCAAACGGTAAAAGAAAAGTTGACACCTTCCAAAACAGTAAGGTGACAGCGAACCAAAAAAAGAAAAAAGAAACCACACTGAGTGATCTGCATAGTTTTGAAACTCCGAAGTAACCACCCAAATCTTAAAAACCATTTCCTTGGTTTTAAAAAAAAAAAAAGAAAAAAAAAAGAGAAAAAAAAAAGGAAAGTAAAAAAGACGTACCATTTGTTCTGTGCCTAATTCCCACTAGAATAAGTGGGAACTTAGAGGCAATCCTAAACAAACTTCTACGTTCACTCAAGTCAAGCAGTTCTATTATGTGGGTGTAAAACCAGAACTTCACTCATGTAAAGAATCAAAGTGAATCACCCTGCAACCTAGCAGAAATTGAAAAGGGAAGGGCTGCAAAAAAAAACAAAAAATCCACACTGCAGTCGTTTTATAGAATAACTTGAGAAGAAACACACCTGAGGAGCAGCAATGATACAAGTATTTAACAAATGCTGTTATGAGATGTAGTCAATAGCCATGTGCAAAATACACTCCGCCATTCAGCTATGCCAGACAAAACATATGAAGTGTATTTTGATAATTATAAAGCCACAGTCATCATTAAATATTTTAGAATAATGACTGATTAGAGGTAATCTACTATATTAGGATTTCAACTACAGAGAACAAAAAACCACTTTGTAATCTTAAAAATTTCTTCAAAGAAAAACTGCATTTTTACATATTTGCTCTGTTGCAATGCATGTTGAATGCATTTTCTTTAGCACAAAAAATAGCAAACATTTATTAACTTGATCATGAGACTGGAACTATTTCACATGACTTGTCAAATATGAACTCAGTACCATTACAATAATTATCTAGTTCTGTACTGTAGTACTGTGAAAACCTTTTAGCTGGAGCAGAACTCTTGCTTTCTTGAGTTTGCCTGTGTGTTTGGAGAGTCTGTGAGGAGGGCTGGGGAGAAGGTGATGCTTGAGTTTGTGGACTTTGATCATTAGAATGAGATTCCACTTTTTTTTCTTTCTGTCCTGGAGGTTTTTCCTTCTTTCTTTCTTTACCGCTGTAAAAAAAAGTAAAACACAGGGGGAGAAAAAAAAAAAAAAAAAAAAAAAAAAAAGAGAACAAGCAAATAAATTAAAAAGGTGGGAGAAAATGCCCTCTGTGAAAAGATGGGAGAAGCATGTAACAACTTACTATACATAATCACCGAAAGAACGCTTTGATTATTTACTCCCTCTCTTCATGTTAGCGCTTTGCTACAGTAGAATTTATTTACAAGCTCCAAAAATAAAAAAGGTGACAGAGGCATGGAAGATTTACTTATTTTTACTGTGTAGTTGTACTCACTTTACTGTGATTTTAAAATGAATACAACTTTGACCTGAGTATGTCCCTCATTCACTGGTGCTTCTACAGCATTCAAAGCTGACACAAGTTGCTGCACCTCAAGCCTGCCGTCCCTTAGAAAAAAACCCATCCTCTGGTTCAGCTCACTGACTACCTCACCACACTGCCAGCCAAGGCTCAGTGCAAGCGAAAGGCAGGAGCGTGACCAGCACTACCTCCGATTAGCTTAAGCCTGCCATGAAACTGTACCCCTCTCTCTGCATTTCTGGACGTGCTTATCTTTGTGCTGTCACCAGGAGAGTGACATATTGTGGCTGGTCCCTGGGCTTTCCCTGGCTGCACCAGAGTTCAAAGGAAATCATCCCTGAAAACTCCTCACTGTTTTGAGCTGTAGTTGACTAACATCAGACTGTCCTGACACTTCTTTAACGCCTTCAGTAAACGACAGCTAAGAATACATCTTTATTTTCATAGTGCTGTATTTATTACGTTAACATTTGAAACAGCCTTAAATACATGTCATTAACAACCTTAAATTCATTAAGAACCTAACCAAAGGTCCACTAAGTAAACAGAAAGATTAATTCAAAGGCTCCTCTATAAAATAGCATGCTTTGCAATATACCAAATCATATAAACAATACCAGAACCTAAAAGAGAAGAGTATTCTGTAGAAGGGAAGAGTATTCTGTAGTACACAGTATTTCTTTTTTAAGATTAAATAAAACATCTTCCAAGGTAAATTTTTCAGTGAACAAACAAAGCAAGATACAAACACCAGCTAAAAAGGAAAAAGAAAGATTTTTCCTAGGTTCAAAGTAACCTGCAAAGTAAAAAAGAAACAGTTATCTTTCTGAAGGGGAGAATCCAGATTTCCAATCCCTCACAGCAATTCCCTTCCCAAACCCTTGCATAATCTTAATTATTTGTGTTTCCATTTACCTTTCCCCAAAAACCAATGAAAAACAGTACGACAATATTCAAAATAAACTGGGCCCCCAGTTTTAATAAAACATTCATAAGACCCTCTTTTTGTTTCATTTGTTATTTCATTTAAAGTGTATCACCTACCACCAAGCCAAAGCCCTCAACGCTTTACGTAAGAGTTCATTCAACTTTTCTAAATGCTTTCAAAGAAGCACTGGTCAAAACATGAAAAATAATATAAAACCCAAAATATGTTTATAAGGATCCATCAGGATTTCTTCTGTAAACCATATTAACTAGTTAAAAATGTCAATATAATTCATCAAACTTACATTTTCTTTTCAGAAAAACAGATGAAAACAAAACAGAAAGAGCTTTCACATTTCTTGAGGACATATATGTGATCACAGAGAACAAAGCTTGAAGAACTGTGGGGTTTTTGTTAATAATTTATAGCCAGAAGTCCTTAATTAACTAGAAGCATTAAAATTATT
>Ga0181612_129239_pt1 | contig 19861 bp, 11 predicted proteins | sample HoacroProtozoa21_FD_119630 | JGI IMG/M metagenome (GOLD analysis project Ga0181612, IMG submission 119630) | Hoatzin crop microbial communities from Cojedes, Venezuel. Combined Assembly of Gp0051906, Gp0051904, Gp0051908 | reverse complement strand
AGTAAAGTGAAAAATGTGCTAGGTTACTGAGACTAGGTTGAAAGGACTTTGATGTCCAAGGCTAAAAATGTAGTTCAGCAAATTCTTGCTCATTTGTCTGGCTCTGGAATAGTCTAACCTCACTTAGTACCTCCCTGCATGATTACAACATCCCTTGAAGATCTGCAGCTCTTATTTTTTTGGCATGATCTGAACTGTTTCGTTTTGCATAATGAGGTCATGGCTTCAGTCTCGGCCCAATGAAGCCAGATGCGATGGTCTAGGGCTACCCATGGGTTAGATGCTTCCACTTTTTCCAAGCTGAATTTCGCAACATTGTGCTGCAGAGCCAGAGGGCCTGCTTGTTCTCATTCCACTTCACGACTTGTATGTGCTCTGTTGCACAATGCCTCAACTTTCATAACAGGGATGGAGAACACACATCTCAGCACAAGTTTGGGGCTAAATCATTATATCTCATACCTTTGTGCTTACTAATTTTGTTCTGACTGTACTACTTTTTAAAAACTGCAGGAAAAAACTCTTAATGTTTGACTCATTTTTTAAAACAAACTAATATTTTGGGTCTGAGTCTTACATAAGACTTTTGCTAGATATGCTACAGACATAGGACACCAACTAAAATATCTTAACTTTTTGTATTTTCAGCCTCTATTAATAATACCAGTACGTTCAACTTATACTTCCCTATTGAAAAATAATTTTGTTCCACATACAGGAAAACCTCCTCTATATATAGGCGACAGCTTGCAAAAATAAACAAATAATATATTTTCTAAGAGATTAAGTTCATACATATGTTACACTGCTTGACAGTGACAACAAACCACATGAATTTCCTCAAGAAAAAAAAAATGTTGCAAGAAACAAGGGAAGTTCCAATTTTTTTTCTTTTCACTAGGGTTACATCACTTATCTCGTGGGTGCAGATGACACTAATAACCATGTGCCTGGACTCCAGCTAAATTATCAGTTTCCTTCAAACAGTTGGAAGGAATTAAAACAGCAAGAAAGCTCTATAAGAAAGTAGGAAGGCTTGGTCTTAAGCCTAATTTTGAAAATTCTTTCAGTTTAGCCCCCAAATTTTGTTCTACAGGTTTTCATACACAAAAATGTATCATTTGTGCATGTAGATTCAGTAGCAGCATATGTAGCTACCCAAACTGCACACAGTGTGGGCACAGCAGCTGCACACACTAAAGCTGTCTCTAGACAAGTTCTAGCTATTCAGCCCAAGCTTTTTAAGTGACCTCCACCCTTTAGGAGACCACTCTTCGCCTTTGCTGAAGATACTTATTTTAACACTGAAGTCACTGATCCTCATGAGCAGCATTACGTTTTCCAATGACATTACACAGAAGCACGCATACCTGAATGTTTGTATGTTCTGAAGAGGACACCTTAATCCCTTGACTCCCATAAAATGCATCACACTTTAAAAGTGGTCTTATATAGTTGTGTAGAAGACTTGAGAAAGATTAGGTAGGTGAGAGTTCCAAAAAAAAAAGATTAAACTAAATATCAGGTTGCTGAATGCCCTGCACCACTGAATTAACTGCTGATACTTCAGCTGAATCCTCCATGTCTCTACAAACACCCTCTAAAGCTACAAGCATATCTAGCCGTAACACATGGTCCTGTCCACCAAGATTCCGCTAAACATTGAGGTCCTGTTCATGATCAGAAATCCACAGCCAGATACAGGTAGAACCAAAAGTATTCTAAAATTTCTACAGCATAACATAATGACTTCATTTTAATAGGTAAACATGATGAGCTCCACAAACGACTGCTGAAGCATTAGAGATCATTAGTCCCACAGAGAAAGCACTAACATCCTGCAGTATCAAATTGTTTATCACAAATTTACAGACACTGAATCCACAAATACATTTCTATCACTTTGTAGTTGCTTAATTAATTACATATATTAAGCAAATTAAACTGAAGGATGCAGCGAGTACTCCCCAGGCAACCAATAGCTATGTCACCAGCAATTTGCTTCTTTTCCACTCAGAAACGTTCTCCCAGTTTTCTTTTTCTTTTAGTGGCAAGGAGGATCACAAAAGGATGAAAGCCATGATCTCACTAGCACAGCGGAAATCAAAAGAGACTTCTATTGCATTGAGATTAGTGAGATAACTCCAAGAGAAGAACTTCAAATCATGTGCATGAGTGAACAAGCAACCCAAACTTTGGGGAATCGGAACATCGCAGTGCAGTTTCTCATTATGATAAGACCAGAAAAAGCCCACAGATAGCACTAAAGCACATAGGTACTTGTAAATTCATTCTAAACTTCATATGTGGAGTCTTCCAGAAAAGTATGATTTATAAAAACTAACATTTAGACAGTTTAATTATTTTAATACATCAGATTAACACTAATAACTATTATATTTACTGATTTGTTATCTTTACATAAAATGTTGTTAGAGGCAATTGTAAGCTCACAGTTTATAACTTCTTGGATAAAGCTGTTCTGCTGATTAATTTTCCTCTTTTCTTGTATGAAATAATGCAAAAGAAAAGTCAACACTCAGATCTCAAGTGGTTCAAAAATTTTAATGTTATTTTGCTTGAAAACAAAGCAAAACCAACAACAACAAAATTTTTGTCCAGTATTTTCAGTATCATACTGAAGGTATGACACACCCAGGACCTCCATGAACACTGTTTTCCACACGTTTAGGTCCAGAGGCATCAACTGGACTATTATCATACCTAAAATCAGACAACTTCATAAGTTTTTTTCAAGCTGGGTGCTAATGTGCCCCAGGCAATTACCAATTCATTTTTTTAAAAAAAAAGAAGCAATATACTGATGATTTTGATTTAAATGTTTAGGAGATAGTTCTCCTTTTGATACTATTCTTTAACACGTTCAGTCCTTGTACTGTGTTATCCCTGTTGTGTGTAAATATATATTTTGGTCACACAGACAACAGAACCTATACAGGAAATATCACCACAGTCAGTTTATTTAAAGTGTATACCCATTTTTGTTAATTTTAAAAATATATATTTTTCCTGAAAATCCAAAATCATCTTATAAAAACAATTTCTGATATTTGTGGACCTCTACTTGGATTTTTGGGAAAAAAAAAATTATTATTGGCGTTAATTTTTCCTGTACTATAAGAGTACAGGATATTTGAGCATCATGTCTTCCTCTTGTAAAAAAAATAAAAACAAAACAAAACCAAAAAAACTACAGAAAATAACCCCATAAACCAAACAAAAAAACAACCACCACCCCATACCCCACCCCCAACCCAGAAGGCAACATACATAAAGGGCAATTCCATAGCTATTATGCGGTAAATGATAAACCACAAAGTGTTCCTTAGTAGATATGCAGAATGTATGATCCAGAGCTCAGCATGTTCTCATTTCCTGACACTTTTCCTTTTTTTCATCTATATAAGAACTGCTGACTGCTATGTTTAATAGGGAAAGGCAACCTTACTCTTCCCTGTTTTAGATTGCAGACTTAGGAATGACTAATTCTTCCATTCTAGTATTACAGTAGCAGTTCTGAAAGGAAAAATACATAAAATATAAAAGTTGAGGGTTAATGCCTCTCCCCATCTTTTTTACCCCAATTTTGGGACATAATTTTTAGAATCTTCTTGGAATACTCTGTGAAATGGTAAATTTGCCTCATGGTACAAGGTCAAAGCACTTCTTCCGTACTTGCTGAAGCCAGCCTTCATAGTTTGAATTAAAGGTTGAATGAATCAAACAACTTAAATCCTATACAACTGAAAGGAAAACGGAAGAGAAGTTGATGACCAGAATAGCAGAACATTTGAACTCCTTCTCTTCAGGTCCTCCAGACTCTTGTAGAGGTTTTGCTGTAACATCCAAATCTATGCCATGATTACACTAAGCCTTTCCTGAATGAACAAAAAGTCCTCTGATGATAAACAGAAAACATAGTAGATGAACTAAAGAATTTAATTGATATCAACCACAGCAATGACATTTTCAGGAGAAAATTGCTTGTTAGATATACCAAGCTCCAGCTGTCTAAGAAAACAATTTGCAATTTTATTTCTTACTTCAAAGCAGGAGCCAGCTCTACAAATTTTCCTCGAAAATGCAGTAGCTTTAACCCAAAATCTGATGAGCCATCCCTTCCTATGAATAGATAACCAAAGCATAAGAGCATTTTACTAATATATTTATAATCTACATGGTCAAAGTAAATAGCACTTTTCAAAGTATTTCTTCACCAGAAATCACAGATGAGATCTGACTGCCAAAATACAAATCGTATGTTCCCTCAAAGGTTACTCTGCTTCAGTCAATATAAAGTTTCCTCATCAAAATTTTTCCACTAATTGAGAACAACATGCCTTGTTTCTTTTCTTTCATTTTAACGCTTCTTATTTCCTCTTTTCCAGTTCCTCATGGATATTCCTTACGTTGTTTCCATTCCTGGCTGCTGTTCCTCCCAGCAGCTGCAACAGCAGCGAGAGACAGGAGTCACTTGGACTCCCTTGGCCACACAAAAGCATCACACTGGTGGTCCTCTAGTTACCAAATGCAGTATGGTTAGTTGAGCAAGAGCACCCTCTTTCTGAAGCAAGTTTTGTGTCAGGAAGCCTTGCTGGTTTTCACACTGGGCAAGTGTCCCGTGACTCAATGAGGTTGGGACTTCTCCAGCCAGCGCAATGTTATAAACACGTCACAGTCTGAAACAGCTGTCTAGACATTCATCAAGCTGTTGGGTTTCAGCCCTCCATATTTAGTCTTCATGTGTCTAGGCTTGCGTGGATTGAACAGGCTTAAGTATTCTCTCTTTCTTTGGCATCTCTGGTACATTTCCAGAGCATTCACTAGCTCTCTTTCACGAGGCTTCCTAGTCCAACTGCTGTTCTGAATCAGCCGATACTAACCTTCCTCAGAATAGGCCCTTTCCTACATCCATGCCTCAGGACACTCCAATTTTCAGCTCATTTCTTCAGGGAGCACATGGCTACTGAAGCAAGCTGATCCTTAACTCTGTGTGCAACATAATACCTGCAAATCTCCTTTTTAGGAAGCACAAGCAGTTTGTAGATTTAGCTTTTAAAAATATCTTATATACTAAATACACCCACATACATACCTACCTGTTTCTCTACATAGTCTAAAAGGTCTCCAAGACTAAGATTCAAGTCCTGTAAGAAGTATACAATTATCCCTACTTTACACAGAGCTGCTTCTCTGTAGCAGAAGGCCCACCAAACATTAGCTTTTCATCACTTCTCAGTTAGTTTACTTGTTTCCTCCATTCAAATTACAGCTATCAAAAGACCTGTAAATCCAGATTTCTTTTCGTGGTATTACACAGATAAGCTTTAAAGTTCCTTCTTCTGCCGGGTGAGCCATTACTCACTTACCTTCCAGAATGGTTAGGGTTTTTTTCTGACCACTACTTCTAGCATGTTATTTAAATTGTACTCCTAATTTAAATATCACTGAGTTGTAATTTCACATCACCAGGACATCCCCTCTCTGAACTAGCACATTAACATACATGTACCCTGTGATGATCAGCAGAAATACTTCAGGCAGAAGCCATTTAATATGGCAGACAAGGTGAGAGAAACAGCATGTTTTCCATGAGGGTTCTATTCTTAAAAGCTTTCCTTGATTTCATAACTTAGTACCTTTTCAGGAATGTTACAAAGCCTGCTAACTTTGGAATAACAATTTAGGAAGGGCAAAAAGGTTACAGCCAAGATGTCTGTTTAGTATTCAAGTACCTTAAGGAAACCTAAATGGGACTGTGGTAGGAAAGGTAAAATTAGAAGAAAAAGTTGCACTTCTCAGACATATTTTCTTTGAAAGAAAAGCAGCTGTCTGTAGTAATATGGACACAAATGTTTTCAGATACAGAAATAAAAAACAGATGCTGGAGACTAAGTGAATTTCATATCTGTATATGAGTCTAGATTGTCTTAAGGAGAAAGAGAATAAGATTCTACTCTTGATTTCATGTGTGCACCACCACTAAAGCACCAAGGGGATCTCCAAGTTGTAAATTAATTCATCATTATGTCTAAGAGGGGCATCTCCTGGTAAGTATGACCATTCAATTTTCATCCCCACTAAACTTAAAGGATATAACAAGGATATAACAAGTCAGTGTAATTGAACAGGAATTCTGACATACTGAGCTATTACCATCTCTTGACTGTAAATTGAACCCAGAGCCCTGGCCCAGGAGTTCAGATATCTGTGGTCTGAAGCAGAGTTCTGCAAAGCACAGAGGTATGACTTTGGCTTAGCTTTATGGAAAAATTATTGAGCTGTGAGAGAGTATGCAAGCTAAAACAATGCAAGATGAGAAAAAATAAAAGTAGGAGAAAACAAAGACTAAAGTGAAATTTTTGAGTTGGAAGCAGTAAGGAGTTGAGAGGCAAATACTGCCATGTAAAGAAGGAATCAATACCTTTTAATATCAATGTCTGTAAATACCAATCTCAATATTGGTAGGCGTTGAGAGATATCAATTTCAATATTGATTTTGATATCATTAGGCATTGATACATACTGATATCAATAGGTATCAAATGGTAGGCATTGATACCTATCAATTTCTGTACTGCTTTTGAAATCAATAGACATTGGTAGGCAACATTATCTATCGATTTCAAGAGCTACTGATTTCAATAGTCATCTATACCTACTGATCTTGATGCTGATTTCGATATCAATAGGCATCTATACCTGTCAATACTGATACCTTTCAATAGCAATAGTCCTTAATAGTTATCATTTTTAATACTTATTGATAGGTAGGAATTGATAGGTATTGATAGACTGATTTAGATACGCTTTGATACCTGCCAATACCTATAATATTGACACCTTTTAATAGACATAGATATTTATTATGGTAGTCATCACTAGACATCAATACCAATCGATAGGCTTCAATAGCTGTGAATTTTGATACCAATTTATTTTTATACCTGTAAATATCAATCAGTTTCAGTACTTGGATAAATTAAGAAGCATCAATTCATACACATGTTTACATTCTGGCCAAAGAGCCATATGAAGTTTTGGTATGTAGGTTACAGGTGGTATTATTTGATATCGAGCTTGTTCACTTCTGCCACACCTCTTGGAGCAAAATGTTGAAGAAAAAGCATATTATTCTACAGAATGTTTTACATTCACAATCAGGTGTGTGAAATCCTGCATTGCAAAGGTCAGTGAGCATGTGCAAAATCACAGGCACAGATGTGGGGGTTCTTTGTTAATAACTGATCTTTGATATTTAGCAAGAGGACAAAAATATAGTAGTCTTGATATTTCATTATTTCCAGGAATTCTGAGTACTTACATATTGCTCAAATTCATTTAGTTTTCTTGGAAGTCAGTTCTCTTTAAAACAGGTAATTTAAGTATCTCTCCAGACAGCCCAATTTCAGCCTGTAGAGGTGTACTTCCTTCTTTCAGGTTTTGCAGAGTTATTAGTTCTGTTTGGATTTCTCTCTGCAGTACCGGGTCCTCTGACATGCCCACAGTTTTATTTCTGAAGGCTGACCACACAGCCAGCCATATCAGCTTTTTGCCTTTCAGCTGCAAACATCATTTCTCAGTCCCACACACATACCTCCAAACCCAGAGGGGCGAGACAGACACATTCCCACAGAGCTGCCTAAGAAGCGACAGTGCCACATGGAAAGACATTGGATTTACTGGCATTGTTTCTTATTATCAATATTTTGTCAGCTCTGGATTTTGGATTTAATGTTGCTTATGTGCCTAAAGGAAAACTGATAGCTACAAAAGATATTGCTTGCTTGTGTTATCCTAACACGGATCAGTGTTGCAACCAGAGTATCAGCATATGTGGTGTCACAGGCACCTCCTGAAGAGGCAAGTTTTCAAAGTTCACCTCTTGCCTGCTGGAGAGGGCTAGGATCCCCAGACTAATGCTTCTTGCTGATGGTAAATGTCACCATGGTATCGCATTACCACAACTAGTCTAAAAGAGTCTGACATTTAAAAGATACCAACTTTGAAATCGCCTCCCAGCTACACCACTGATGAAGCACTGAGTAGCAAGGAAAAAACACTGTCTAGCAATTCAGACAACCTTCCTTCAGCATTTTTGTTTTTTCGCAAGGGCATTTCTCATGCAAATAGTGACTCTGCCCAAATGCTGTTACCTTCAAAACATTAAGAAGCTCACAACCTTACAGAGTACGGCTGATGGCCAGCACTGAATCAGGTAAGATAGGATGGATATAACACACTATAGCAACACCTGCCACGCCACACCTGAGAATGAAAGATCAGACTGGTCTCCACCCTTAAGCAGTGTATACCAATATAAATGGTATCCCAACATCTGTACAGCTGCATCGGTAAGAAAACCGTCACAAAGCTGACAGAGGTTTTTAACAAAAACTGGCATCTTTTTTACAAGTTGTAACAGGTCCACGGGGAAGTTGTGGCTGCCCCGTCCCTGGCAGTGTTCAAGGCCAGGTTGGATGGGGCTTTGAGCAACCTGGTCTAGTGGAAGGTGTCCCTGCCCATGGCAAGGGGGTTGGAACTAGGTGATCTTTAAGGTCCCTTCCAACCCAAACCATTCTACGAGTCTATGATCCCTTTATGAGTATTTGGCTACAGAAATAGGGTGATGCAATTTGCAAACAAAATGAGTTAAGCATTAAATGGCTAAAAGGACTGAGGGCAAGCACCTTAGCTTTTCAATTATTTCACATCAGGAAGTAATTTATCCCAAAGAGAGCAGTTTAGCAGAGCTGTGAGGCTGGTGCTGAAACACCTTGTATCTCCATCATATTTGGTTTAGGAGGGTTACTTTGGATCAGAGCCTGGCCTAGAGTCAAAACATATTCACAAAACTGTTCAAAACTTTCTGAACAGAAGTTATCTTCCAGGGCTTCACGACCTAAACTACAGGTCTCTCCAAGCAGCACCTCACTGTCTTCTCGTTTCTTACAAACATTTCAGCACCACATTAATATCCCTTATGAATGCAGCAAGACACAAAGAGAGAGGATCATTTGCAGCATTTGGGTGCCCGTTTACACCATGGGACATGCTGCAGACTCGCTGTGACACTGGGACTCTTGTACTGGGTGTGTCTGGGATGGAGTTAACTTTCTTCATAGCAGCACATAGTGCTGTGTTTCAGATTTGCAACTAAAACAGTTTTGATAACACAGCAACATTTTGGCTATGGCTGAACAGTGCTTGAACAGTGTCAAAGCCACCTTTTTTTCTCACGCTGCACTGGAAAGCAGGCTGGGAGTGGGCAAGAAATTGGGAAGGGGCACAGCCAGGACAGGTGACCTGAATAGTCCAAAGGGATATCCCATACCATATAATGTCATGCTCAGCAATAAAAACTGTGAGGTTTTGTCTTCCAAGGTAGGCATTGCTCAGAGGCTAGCTGGGCATCTGTGTGATGATGGAAGAGGTTGAGTGATTGCCCTTGCATCACTTGGGGGTTTTCCCCCCTCTTTCCATCACTTAGGAGACTGTCTTTAGCTTTACCCACAATTATTTTTGCTTTTGGTCATCCTATTCTCTCCCTCATCCTACTGAGGGGGGGACCAAGTGAGCCACTGTGTGGGTGCTTAGCTGCTGGCTGGGGTCAACCTGCAACGGTCATAAAGCCATACCCTTCTATCACCAAGCTACTAAGAGACAGGACAGGTGAAGGAAAGTTTGATAAGAGTTGTCAAAGCAGCAGCCTTAGCACAGCAAAGGGAAAATTAATAACAGTTAGGGAATCAGACAGCAGAGCCAGCTTGGGTGGGAGGGATGACAGCCTCTCAAGAAAACCTTCTCTTTCCCCCTTTTATTGAGACATGAACTTCTGACCCATCCTGCACCCCACTTTTTGTAGCCTGTGCCATAAAGGAAAGAGGTAGAAAATCTCCTGTTGCCTGACAGCAATGGGTAAGTGACCTCAGGACAGCAGGGACTTCTTACCAGCATTTTCTGGGAATCTGCTCGATTCCCTGCAGACTCACGTGCTAGGGAGCTGTGAAGAACGCTGTGGGCTGCCCTCTCTGGCGTTCCCGCTGATGCACAAGTCTGCCTACATCTCCATGCCATACTGGTAACAGTATGGTACTACATGAACTTCACATCCTGTTTGGAGTAATGGCATGAGAGCCCACAATAGCTGACAACAGCCCCTCCTCTCTTTCCCACCCCAAGAGACTTATGACTGATCCTGTCTGCAAGCTGTTCGCTGAAACTAGGAACCAACACAGCCTCCTAAAATGAGAGGGATGACTCTGTGCTGCACAGCGTTTCTGCAGAGGGACTCACACGACTACAGAAAGTCACAGCAGCAGGATTGTATCCTTGTGGGTCCCCTTCAGCGGTTGACTGAGGATGGTTGACACAGCAACTTCTGCTGGTTGAGGCATGCAGGGGAGGGGGGGAGTTGGTGCAATCAACGAGCACCTCAGCCAATAACTGCTTTATATTTCAGATAAACAGAAGCCTCCAGAAGGTACTTACTCTCGTGTTTGTGGGTCAGGGACAGGCTCCACAAAGTTACTGCCCTGTGAGCAGGCTAATTCATGGCAGTTAGTGCAACAAAGGAGTTGCATTGTAGGTTCTCAGCACAGCAGCCTAGGAGAGTCGTGCTTCTGCAGAATGCATGACATGCAGCTCACTGATACTGGGGCCGAGCTAGGCACTCACGCAGATTTGGGACTGGATAGGCAATTTCTCAGATAGCTGTTTGATGGAGGAATTTTTTCACCACTGATGGCTCTGGAGGAAGTGTTTTAAAGGTATAACAGCCTCGGTCAGACCAGCAGTGTGCACAGTTTCGCTCTGAGCCTGATGCTGTAAGCCTACCAGAAAGGCCAGGAACCGACTCCCCCCACCCCAGAGCGACATACAGAAAAAGCAGCACACTTTGTGGGGCTGGAATCCAGAGTGTCAGCACAAAGCGTTGTTGATGCCAGGTCTGGCTGGAAACACGAAGGAGGTATTTCTTGGCCTGCCCCTGCCAAAGCCTTCCATGGGGAACAGGGATCCTGGAGCAAGCGCCAGAATGGACGCTCTCCTCTGGATTCTCTACATGGTGTTTCTGTCCTAGAGGGTGCTGGACTTCAGACATGACACCAGCTTGGCATGCTCCCAAGCAAAGATCCTGTCAAGTTCCGCATAAATAGTGCATGTCTGCCCTAGTGTTCCCAAGCACGGATGCTGTTCCTGACCTTCAAGGACTCTACCCTCACTTTTTTATCTGGTTGAATTCCTCGCTGCTTGCCAGTTTCCTCTATCAGCAGCCATCATGAGATCAATGACTTCCAGGTAGGCAGCAGGATTATTTGATGGCACTAAAATCCCAGCCTTGCACAACTCAAAGACTGTCAGTTACTCAGGGCCCCAAGTTGCAGGTCTCTGAATTTTATGAGGTAAAACAAGTAACTATGAACTTGGCAGCAGGTGGTGAACAAAGTAGAAAAGGCATTATAAAAAGTGAAAACACAAAGAAATAGGAATTCAGCAAGGGAAGACAGCAAGAGACAGATGGCAGTCACAGGGGGAAAAAAATTTCAAATCCGAATGGACAAGGATGAATGAGGAAGGAGCACCAGAACTGCAAGAAACAGCAGAGCGCTGGCAGTCAGCAGCAAACAGGAAAGTGTTCATGCATTTGAGATCCTTATCTCAACCCTTGTGTGCTGGGTCTTCCCAGAAGAGCTCCTGGTGGCAAAACCCAAACTGGAGAATAGAGCTTAACAAACTCCAACAAACACTGTAGTGTGTTTGGACCAGAACTTCCAGTTTTGTTTTCTCCTAGAGGGATCTAGTTCATCCTAGACCACTTTGAGAACTAAATTAACATGCAGTTAATTGAGACAATCAAGGGCTTCACTTCAAAATGATACTCTTCTTTAAAATCCAGCTGCTAATATAGACACAGCTTTAGTCTTCCCATTACTGCTCTAAACCTTGGCCAGGTATTTTCTCTCTTCTCTTTTTGTTTAGAAACTGGTAATTGCTTTCTTGTACTTATGTCTGGAGAACCCGGTATTTGAAATTTACTAACATTCTTGTCCACCACTAAATGAACAACACCCATTGCCTAGCTAACAAACATCCCTCCTCCCCCATCACCACAGATCTCCAAATAGTCTAAGGATTAAGGACCTGATGTAGAAATTATGGTTTCTATTGAAATGCATCTAAAGACTGAAATTAAGGATTAGACTCCCTTTGTACTGGTTACTAGATAAATATGGTATCCATTCCATTGAGTTCACATGCTTTCAGAACAAAAAAATGCATGTAAAAAATGCAGGGTATTGGATCACAGGACTTGAATTGCTTGGGAGAGTTGGGTGGACCATGTTAGTTTTTCACCTTGCTCTTAGAGTCAGGGTTTAAGGATACATATTAGGCAGTGTAAGTAAACTTGTAAAATCATTGCCTATGCTATACATATGTTAGACACAAATTGAGACTACTCCACCTTTCGGGGGGGCGGGGGGAAGCATCTTGAAGTTTCATTACAAAAAATAAAAATCAATCACTGTAAAGCTGAAGGACTCTGAAGTCTAACCTACATCCTCAGTTTTGTGGTGTTAAACTAGGAAGGGTCACATGTAATGTCTGACCTACATAGTCACACAACATATGCATTTACAAAAGTGCTTCAAAGCTCTCCAAGAGCACAGAGTTCTAGAAAAAGAGCAAAGAGGGAGCATCCCCAAAGAATTTCCTTGCCAAGTACAAATCTTTCCAAAACCACATTATTGGCCACAGCTCTTGTACAGGGTTCAGCTGAGAAAGCCTTAAATTGCAATGCACTCTGATCTTCTCATGGATTTAGGAGCCTGTGAAAAATGAAAACAGCAAGCTGCAGTTCAACAGCTAATAAGAAGACACAAAAATTCTTTCTCTGAATAGAGCTGAAAAGCTCACATAAATTTCAGTGTCCTTGAGGTACTGTAACTGCACCCGAGGTCATTTCCAACTGATGTTCGTCCCACGGGGAATTTCTTTAACTACTGTTCACTAGGCTGTAGTCATTCCTACATTTTATGTCAATAAATCATGGTATTCACACAGTCAACCAGAAGTAGCTATGGCCTGCTAGCCCGGTCTCATCATCATATTGAGACCTAATATAATTAGATAACCAGCACAGAACAGGCCAAAACATGCTGAGTCTTACCTAATTTTTCAGTCCAGGATTTAGGCATGTGTTCACTGGAATCTGGTAAGTTCATTTTTGATAGAATCTAGAATCTACTCTAGCTACAATTACATTCAAACCAGTATATTCAAGGTTGAATAGCCAAGGAGAGATTGACCATGGTTCTAATACCTTTTTCCAATAGCTCACTTTAAATAATGCATCTTCTCCATTGATCTAAGCAAGTCCCAGGAATCTGGAAGGAAGATTAAAGAATTGATGAAATTAACGTCTTGGCCCTCCTGGACTCTCCATCTGCTTACCCACTCCTACTTCTAACTTAGGATCTATATGTATCTTTGCAAACGCATTGCTTCTAGCACTGTTTGGGTATGAAGACTCTATCTGGCAGAATGGAGTTTATATCACAAGACACTGTGGTTCTGCTAAGCTCCCTCTGTAAAAATGTGTAGGTCATCATATAGGAAAAGGTATGATACTGAGAGATACTACATACATACACACGAAGACAAGACCACATCATTGACAAACATCAGAACTGTGGGTGTTCTTCCTGTGATGAGTTTACCACAAAGGCACTACTTAAAGATAAGGTCTGGCTTATTTTGCAGCCTCCCAAACTTTTGGTGTGAAGTGCTACATTTTTTACAGTTCTTCCTTTTTCTTCAACAATAGGCTTTGTCAAATAATCTTGAAATTAAGAAAAGAAAAAAAAAGAGAGATAAGAGAAGAAAAAACCCTACAAGGTACTTCTGGCTTTTGAAACAGTGTATCTATTTAATATTAGAGTTACTTCAAATACTGTGAGCCATCTGGAACATTACGGCTCTGTCTTGACTGCCAGAAATGGGTTTCTTTTGTTTATTCACTAGTAGAGACAGTTTCTAGTCTACAGAGAGTCTTTAGTCTTATCACAAAAGAAATCACATAGTCTGCCATGAGCAAATGAGTACAGGGAACCCTGTCCTTAAACACCCCACAGAAACAGCCTGCCTCCCTTTGGATTACACAGTAGGCAGTTCAACTACCACAGGTAGGCAAAGCCTGAAATCACATTATTGCTGTTATTAAAACTGTTTTTTCCTTTATTTTATTTTTCTGCAAAGGCAAAGCCCAGTACCTGACAACTTGTCATTTCTAATGAATTTTCTGGAGAAAATATAGACCCTCTATAGAAGGAAGAGCATATCTTAATGAAGATGTACTTCAGCACAAATGTGTGATACAACCAAGGCCTTTTGTCTTAGCTCTCAAGAAGGCATCTAAAACTATATGCTAATATAATACATGATGCAAATACCTCTGTGTATGTGATATGGATGCAATATTTTTGTTATTCAAATTTGAAGCAAACAAAAGAGCCCCAAAACCACACAGCTTGTAAATTTATCACTTCTTTCATTCTTAGAAAGTAAGCATAGAAGAAAAATCTCTTTTAAAAGGAAAAAAACTGAACACGCCACTTCAAAACTATTCACCAAAGAAACAAAAAAACACGAGACAGAACCTTTTTGGTACCCTTAGCCAGACACAAAATGGAGCTGCCTTGTTTTACAAAGTGAGTTGATATCTGTTTGACCAAGGCAAGCCTGTCCTGCCCCAATGCATTCTCATGCTCGCAGCATAATCTGCGGCTAGCAGCACCCTCAAGGCTAGACCAGATAACTACCAGAGCACAGAGGAAATCTGTCTCCGTACTAGAAAAAAAATAATGCCATTTTAAAGCAGATGTATGTTCTTATCATTGTTTGCTTGTAAAGCAATAAAGTAGTAACTTACTCTTGCCTAATCAATCTCAACTGTTAAAAGTAAATACAGTTGCTTAGACATGGTCTTTATTGTTAAACTACTTCAGTGCCTCTCTATCTCTCTCTTCCCTCCTCCTTTTTTGAGGAAATAAGAACATTGCTTTATTTTCACACTGTGGGGAAGCTTCTGCTGGGAAACGTGGGAGAAAAAGACTAAACAAAGCCAAAAATCAAAATAACTTCTTTTTCCTTTTTCCTTCATGCCTGTCCAGTAACAGCCATACAGTGAATCTTTTTAAATTTACTTCCTTTTCTTTTTAATCCTCATAGCTTTGTACATGGAAATTTAATAAATTGCTATATCTAAAAAACTGTGATGCTCTATTGAATTTTAAATTCGCAGCTGCAGGATAGAAAAGAAGCAGCCAATGGATTTCTGCTGCAAACTAGAAACGTGTTAACAGCTACAACTTTATCAGCTTTCTTCTCTGCCATTAGATTACCAGGGGTTACATCTTGGAGCTCTCAGTTACAGCTTCTCCCTTCCAGATGAACTACTATGTGTCCAATGCAAAAGCCACCTACAAAGCGAGATAGCATCAGCATTCCATTTCTTATCAAATACATCTTTGATCCTTTCTTTGACCTCATCTGGACATAGCATGTAAGAAGCTTATTTTTGCTGATTGAATTATTAAGGTATTTAGGAAATTTGCCTTAAAGTATTTGGGAGAAGCGTGCATCTATAAAAAACAAACAACAGCTTCTTTGTACCAGACTGCCAGCAGCTGAGCACCAGGGCAGGAATGCCACTAAAAGGCGGCAGATGTGCACCCTCTGCTGTGGCCCCTCAGTTTGGGAACTTGCACCCCCACCCCCTACAAACTAGTTCTAGTTTATTGACTCTCAGGGCACACTAAAAGGCCCATTTGTTTTCCCTAGCTGCAAGAAGACTAGGAGGACCCTGGCGAGAGATCATAAAATCGGCTCCATTCTCACTTACAACAGTAGTGATTTGTATGTTAATAATAGGAAAACTGAGGGAGAGGAGTCTCCAGAGAAGTCTGTGTGCAAAACTATTTCCAAAGTGTGTCAGAAACAAAGCCAGACACTTAATTTCTAAACATTTACTTAGAAAGAAAGAAGTCCATGCTGGTGCCTAAATAAAAAATTGTCTTCTTTTCAGAGGTGCACAGCACACACAAAATCACAATAGCCTTGCAGTCATTTGTACATATCATTTTGCTCAGCTTTTTGGATTTGACCAGGCAGTAAGATAAAAATGATACCAACCATTTAAACCAATTTAGTACATGTGCTCAATTTAAGAGTACCATAGGTCTGCATTTGCCTACACAAAGTTTCCCAGTGCTCCAGTCTCTCTCACAACCGGTACACTCCTTCAGCCACATGAGGTTTTAAATGTAGCAACGTGACTTAGTTTCATTATTTTAGTCAAATTAGAGATCTTTGCTCCACTATGAGCTGAACGCAGATGAAATTAAGTCTAAGTGGGGGAGGGAGGAAGATGAAGCAAGACATTCTAGTTAAAAGTATTTATCTGTATATCTACCTGAACACAAGACATTTTGAATGATGTATCTAATCAGTGAAAGCTCTTGCTAACGTTCTAGCTGTAAGCGGGCAGAACCCTAATAATTTTGGAGAGAAACAAAAGTGGAATGGAAAGAATTAGTAACCGTACCATTACTGAAGGAGTACATAAAAAACACGGAGTGACAAACAGAGGAGGACTTCAGCAGTTACCACTGGAAGGGAGGAGCTACCAGAGGCATCGTGGCAGGCAACCCTAACACACAGCTTGGAATCACAGGCAAATTAACACACAAGATCACTACACCTTGGTGAATTTCCATCTGAACATGAGGAAGAGCTTCTTCCCTCTGAGGGTGACGGAGCACTGGAACAGGCTGCCCAGGGAGATTGTGGAGTCTCCTTCTCTGGAGATATTCAAGACCTGCCTGGACGAGGTCCTGTGCAGCTTGCTGTAGGTGACCCTGCTTCGTCAGGGGGATTGGACTAGATGATTCACAGAGTTCTCTTCCAACCCCTACCATTCTGTGATTCTGTTATTCTGTGTGATTCTGTCAATTAGTCATCTGCTTTAAACTGGAGTATTTATTCAGTCATTCTAATTGGCAAGGGACTGATCTCCTGAAATCCCCATAGCTAAATAAAAGAGGGCAAGAATTGCAATACTGAGATGGTTATAAATATTTTGGAAAGTGGGGAAGTTAATGGACAGAAATAAGTTTTTGTCTACTTGAAGGAGCACAGTGCAGGAGTTTCTAAGCATCCAAGTTTAAACCCAGTCAGCAACTAGTCCCCACACAGCTGCTTGCTCACTCCCCACAGTGGGATGGGAGAGAGAAGGAGAAGGGTAAAAGAGTGAAAACTCATGGGCTGACATAAAGACAGTTTAATAGGTAAAGTAAAAGCTTTGTGCACAAGCAAAGCAAAATATGGAATTCATTCACTAATTCCTATCGACAGGTGAGGGTTCAGCCATCTCCAGGAAAGCAGGGCTCCATCACACATAGCGGTTACTTTGGAAGACAAATGCCTTAACTTCAAATGTCCCTCCCTTCCTGCTTCTTCCCCCAGATTTTATTGCCAGGTGTGACATCACGTGGTGTGGGACATCCCTTTGGTCAGTTGGGGTCATCTGTACTGGGTGTGTCCCCTCCCAACTTCTTGTGCAGCCCCAGCCTACTTGCTGGTGGGACAGTGTGAAGAGCGTAAAAGGTATCACCTGTGTAGGCATTTCTACATAAAAACTAAAACGTCCCTGTCCTATCAACACTGTTTTAAGCACAGTTTCAGAACATATCCCCATACCAGCTACTATGAAGAAATTTAACTCTATTCAAGCCAAAACCAGTGCAAAAACCAATAAATCCAATGCTAGTAGCCACGGCAGCAGGCCCACCTTCTTCAGGTCTCACGGATGTCTGAAAGTTGTGTAGGCAGACTGGCACAAACACTTATTTTTTCAGGTGATGGGTGGTGTGAGCATGACTTCCATACTGACTTTGAGTGTCTGGGTTCCTCAGTCCCCAGTACAGGTATTAGATTAATGTAGGCATGCCTGGCTCTGCTGTCTGCATACCCACAAGTTCCATCACAAAAAGCAAAGCTTAGAGGAGTGTAGAAGTTCTTCAGCATCCAGGACAAGTGGTCTGGTACCTTGCAGGACATGGGTCTTAAATTGCATGGCAGAGCAATGCTCAGACAAAGCAGGATATACTTCTCCTTTCTGATTATTTTGTTGTTGCTGCAGCTAATCCAGCACTCCTCTGATAAATCCTCTCAGTAGCTGAAGGGAGGATACACTTCAGGAAGACTGTGGTGGGATTTTTCTTAATACCAACGATCTCATAACCCCCAGAGCAACGTGGCAAATTGCCTGGACATTATCTGACAAGGCAAAAAAGTACACTTACCCGTGGGAAATGGGATTGGGAAGGGTAGTGAGGATGACATGAATAAAAGAAGCTTTGGCACAAAACTTAAAATCAAGTGGAGAACTGAGGATACCCAGAGAAAGGTTCGCCTGCTGCTCCAGGCGACAGGTATTACACATGAGAAGATTTTTGCCTGCACAATATCAGAAGAGAGGTTGGAATTAAAGCCAGAGGGACAGAGAGGGGAATTTACATCTGGAGCAGGCAGCCCAATCCCAAAAGACTGCCTGAAAAAGGCTACAGGGGACTTTTTAATCTGATTGTCTAAGGAAATTATATTTATGCAATCACACTGTCACTGTGCACACACTCTGTTCTCCAAATTCCTTCCCTAGTACAGCTGCAGAAAAAAATTGCAGTCAGATTTGGCATTAGAGTTGAACTATCAAAAAAAAAAAGTTCTCAGTAGCTTCACGGAAGTTGCGTCCAAGTGAAAGAGACAGAAAAAATAGTTTTTTAACTACCAGAATGGATGCAGTGCAGAAGATCTTGCTGTTAGACATCAGAGACTACCTACTGGACAGCAACCACAAGACACAATGGTGGACTTCATTCCACTGCTTCTGGATCAGCCTGTTAAAACCAGGTGGCAGTTTTGACCTGGACTCAGAAATGCAGGAGATGCAGGAGTTTGTTCCAGGATGAGTTAATACTGTTTGGGGTTGTTCCAGGATGAGTTAATACTGTTTGGGGTTTTGAACCTACTATGAACAGTAGGTTCATAGATGTTTAAAGCCAAGAGAATTGGTAAAACCTTGTCGGACTTAGACATAAGCTAATATGACATAGGGCAAGAAACCTTACCTTAATCATTTCTTCAATAAGAGTAGATAGGTCAGGTCACAGAATAGTCTCAGGAGAGTAAGAAATGGTTATATTCTATCTGATTTCAGGGAACACGACAACTAGAAAGAATTTTCACAGTGAACTTACAGTAAAAAATGTGGATTTGGCCATGAAAATTTATTCATACAATTAGTGGACTTCACTGAGTATTTTCAGGCCTTAATCTTGGATCAGCTCGTTCCTCTGTCTGAGAGGGAATCAACTGATTTTTTTCTCAGAAGTAGCATCAGAACTGCAGGGTGCCGAGAAGGTAGGGAATTAATCACCAACTCTTCTGTTAATGCTTTTGTATTTTATATAAATAATCAAACGTTCCCTGGATCACAGCCTAAACCCAGGGATCCTACTTCCAGTAGGAAGCAGATCCTACTACTGGTAATGATCCCAGCCTCTCCATGCACTGCCATATTCCCTCTTCACAACTTGGCTAGTGGTCCTGGTGTCCGGAAGAGTCCTGAGGTGCTAAAAGCAAAGGCGGAAGCTCTGGAGGAAGCAATACATTCTTTAGTAATGACTTTGTCACCTGTTTGTTCCTAGTTTTCAAGCAACAGGATTGAGATACCAGACCTATAGATCAGACCATGGAAAGCCAGACTTCTGTGTGTTAGGGT
>Ga0181612_127349_pt1 | contig 19864 bp, 10 predicted proteins | sample HoacroProtozoa21_FD_119630 | JGI IMG/M metagenome (GOLD analysis project Ga0181612, IMG submission 119630) | Hoatzin crop microbial communities from Cojedes, Venezuel. Combined Assembly of Gp0051906, Gp0051904, Gp0051908 | reverse complement strand
GAGGTGAAGCTGACCGGCTTGCAGTTCCCTGGGTCCTCCTTCTTGCCCTTTTTGAAGATTGGAGTGACATTGGCCTTTCTCCAGTCCTCGGGCACCTCTCCTGTCCTCCAGGACCTCTCAAAGATGATGGAGAGTGGCTCAGCAAAGATGACTTTGCTCCATGTATGTTAATAATGAAATGATTTTCAACATGAGTGAAAGGGAAAGGACTAGGAACACTCCTTAGCTCTGAATCAGCCCCTGGCACCCACAGTGGGTTTTCCTAGCAAAAGGTATTTATTCTTCGGTTTTACATTCAAATTCATGCCGTGCTAGGTCACTAGTATGGAAATTTGCGCTTGTAACCAATATTGAACTTGTATCTGTATTCATTATTTCTGTGGCGTATCCTTTAAAACCCTGCTCTTAAGACTGAAGCAAATTGCAACTTTTAGTTGGTTTTGGGTTTTTGTTAAAATTGATAATTTATCTACTATGAGAAGACTAAGGCACTACCACGAATCTTACATGTCGTGTTTGGGACAAAATGGATATACTCGCAAGACAGAATTTTACACACCATCTATGCTAAGTGCAAAAGAAACCACAGCCTTGTCATTTGATCCAGCACCCTTGTTTCCCTGATCTTTATCGTTAAGTGTTAGTGAAGATACAAATGATCTTAAGGAAGGGTCCTGCTACAAACAACAGCTGCAAACAATCCATTTCACTGCTCTTTCAAAAACGTCCTCCGAGTCTAATGTTTTGTTTGGCAGGACCAACAGAGGATGCCTGTGGGAGATACTTCTCCAGTATATTCTCTGAGTTGCTTAAGATTTGTGGTTTAAGAGCTTCTTCAATAAAATGCAGCATCTTTGTTTTTAAAGGAATAAAAATACTACTGCAGCTACAAACTCGTCTAATGGCTTTATGAAACTATGTAAGCTTTTGGTACCCACAACATCCTGTAGCAAGGAGTTCCTCTGCTTAACTACACCAAGATGGAAGAAGGAAACCTCCGTTTCATTTGGAACCCAACATCTCAGCTTGTTTCACTGTCTATTTTTCAGCCAAAGAAATACTCCCTCTTTACCGTCTGTCAGCTCACTGAGTTTATAGGCCTCTAGTATTTTCTCTCATTCACATCGCTTCCAGCTTGAAGAGTTTGAGTCTACTCAGCCATCTCTTGCATTTTCATTCTATAGGTCTTCTGCTTTTCCATTATCTGTGTCAAGACGTGGGGCCAGAACCACACACACTATTGAATATACAGGTGCACCTCAGATTTACACAGTAGAGTTTTGATGTCCATTCCCAGCAGTACCTAGCATTCTGCTTTTTGATTAATACTGGGAATTGAGATGAAATTTAAATTGAACTATTGTAATGCCAAGATAGCCTTCCTGAGTAGCACAAGCTGCATTTTACCCATGTAAGATCAGGACAATTTTTCAAATCCTCCTTAGTTTTAGACCACTAAGATCTAATTCGAAGTTATTTTAACAGAGGACTTTCCATTGAGTATGAGCTGAAGTCTTACTTGACATCCCCAACTGGCATCTTAACTACTCTCTATACTCACATAATCAGCTTAGCTACAATGCACTGAGCAGATGATAGCTTGCTTCTATCTGCAGACAGTAGGCAGAAGGCCCAACAAAGTACCTTCAGCAGTGATGGCCCCATTAATCCTCAAATGGGTCAATATGGGTCCAATACTATTTAAAATCTTCACTAATAACCTGGCCAATGGGGCACAGTGCAACCTCAGCATGTTTGCAGATTACAAAACTGGGAGGAGTGACTGACAGACAAGATGGTTGTGTTGCTATTCAGCAGGAGCTTGACAGGCTGAGGAAATTTGCCAACAAGAACACTACAAAGTTCAACAAAGGGAAATGCAAAGTCCTGCACATGGGGAGGAATAACCCTCCCCACAGAAGACAAGGCTCACAGGATCTTATAAAGGTGTACGAATATCTGATTTGGGGAAGGTGGAGGACTAAAGAAGATGGACCCAGACTCTTCACAGTGGTGCCCAGTGACAGGCCGAGAGGCAACTGGCACAAACTGAAATACAGGAAATTCCACTCATTTGGTATTTTATTCAAAATGTCAACAGTTGTCAAACACTGGAACAGGTTGTCCAGAAGGGCTGTGGAGTCTGTCCTTGGAGATGCTCAAAACCTGACTAGGCATGACTCTGCTCTAGCTGATGCCACTGTGAGCAGGGGGTTGGACTAGACAATCTCTAGAGGTGCCTACCAACCTCAACCATTATGTGAAAATAAACCCTACTCTAATCTAATAGCTAGCTCCTATTTAGTTACCTGCCCCTTCCTCCCATGTCACGCAGCACCTGAGGCGTGAAGACGATACAACACAACGATTCAACAGCAGGGCACTTCCTTCCACCCCAGAAGCTGTAAGGGAAGTAATCTGTTGAACACATAACACGTCAGGAAGCAGAGCAAAGCATGGAGAGATGTTATTTTTAACCTGGGTAGAGCTGCTGCATAGACTCACCTTCCTCATGGCAACTGAAATAAAGATACACACAAACCTTTCCTAAGAAGCCTTAAACTCTGTTAGGGGCTCAAGATACATTTGATATTTATTACTATTTCATCACTTTGTCCCTCTAAGAATTAAATTCAAATGCACCAAAAGACAACACTGTCCAGCATTTTGAGACAGTGGACAAAGATTTAGGGATCAATTTCTTCCCCAGCAAATATCACATTTAGTCACTACTGTGTTACATTCAAAAATCTCCTATGAAGAAACATGACATGCATAGAACACCCTACACTTCCACAGCCTTCCACATTTTAGACTTTGAAAGCACAGCAGGAACAAGTAATCCCCCTACCTTTGAGTTTCTGAACACGTCCCTGAATGCAGGTGCATGTACCCTATTCTTAGAATTCAGAAGGGGCTCATACACCACTTGCCTCTTACTAGATAAACATCTTCATTTTAAGGACGAAGACCTCTTTCCTGCCACCATCCGTCCACTCAGAGTAAATTTAACGAGGGTGTGCTTCTTTTCTTTGAAACTAAGGACCAATCCATTCATCACCACAGGTAAAGGCAATATTGCCCCTCCACATTCAGACAGATAACTTACCATTGTTAGTTATGTCATAGTTATCAGAAGCCACAATGGAAAGCCACCTTAATGACAAATCAGCTGTCTTGACAACGGTCTCCTTTGTCCACAGTTCAAGCTGTGGCTAATGGCATTTACAATGCCACAAACACTATTTAGTTGTCTTGAACAGACCAGAAAAATGAGCAAGAACATAGCTTTCAGACATCAAGAAAATATTAAGTCATTGGAGACCACAAACAACAGGTTCACGTGTTAAAAAATCTCTTTATGACTATTACATACATCATCTAACAAGAATAGTGAAAACAGAATTCCTTTTACCTATGAACCTGGAAAAAAGCTGAGATGACATCACCTTTTCAGTTGTTATTTCATTACAAAAATTCCTGAACTTAGATATTAAGAAACTAGATTCACTGTCACACTTCCTTACACTGAATGACAGACTACATAGGTGACACATGAAAGCTACACTATCCTCTCTAAATAGCAGTTGTCATCTATTGCTGAAGGAAACACTCAACTAATTCTAAAGAGTCCACCTAACTCTTCTGGATAACTCCAAGCAAAATCTTTTGATAATTGTGACAAATACAGCATAACAGTTAAGAAAGGCTATCTGCCTCAACTTACATCTTAAATCGTTTGCATAGTGGCTCTAACAAGCACCACTTACCACTGAAAAGAAGGGAGTCTTGCAGCATTAAATAAAAGAAAGAAGACATTAATGAAATGCTATTGGCAAGTAAAGAGGATCACGTGTATTTCATGTGCATCTACATACAGTCTTCATTCCAAAAGGATGCTGCTTTCAGGTTTTGACTTACATTTGAAGATGACTGAAAGAAAAAAAGCACACCACCCCACACCATTTTTTCAGGAGTACATGGATTAGAACTAAAGTAAGAGCAACACCCAAGCTAATGTCAGCAGCACAGTGAAAGCAAACCCTAACACTACAGAGATAAAATGTGTTTGTGCGATTCCTTAAGAAATCAAGGATATGAGAAATAAACATTTGGCATAAGCCACCCATTTGACAATGACAGGTTACAGTCAGATTTTGAATGATATAGTACAGGTCATTTTCAATTGTTAAAATCTATTTGCTTTAAAATACCGGTGTGTTGCTGAGAGTTGGAGAAGCTTCACCAAACAAAGCAAGACAGCAAGTGAAAGAAACCAAAAACCCAGCAGATGGCCTCTAACCTGACAACCAGCAACTAACAACAGGATCTTGGAGTTACAGTATCATGTCAATGTCAGTTCAGTGTGCAGCCGATGTTAGAGCAGCAAATCTTATCTCAGGAACTGCAAACAAAGTAACACAGAACAAAACAGAAAACAGTATCATGCCACTGTATGAAAAAAAACAGAAAGAAAAGAAGTTGTTCAATTGCAGTCCCCTCATTCCCACAAGAGAATAGCAGAACTTCAAAGGGCTCAATGAAAGGCAACAAGAACAATTAAATTTCTGTTATTCTGTACAACAAATAAGTAGGACAGGAGCGAGCCTTAAAAAGAGGCAATTCTTGTGGACAAAGTTACACATAATTTTAAGTGTCACAGCGCAGGTAGACAGGAAGACTCAAGTACAAGGACTGAAAGGTAATACCATCAAATAAACCTAGCAGGAACCAGGATCAAAACAAGGAAAGCCACAGGACGTAGATTTGTGGAACCTGCTAACCATTTACGCTGTGGATGCTAAGAGTTCGCATGGTTCAAGGGAGGGCCTGGACATACATTCTGGGTTAGTCAATACAAAGGAACCACTTCTGACTTAATAATTCCTCTGAGCTGAGAACAGCTGGCATTTGGGAAAGTACTGAGGAGAATCATACGCCCTAAGCTTCTGATTGTGGCCACCTTTGGAGAAAGAACTGAATTAAATGGACTCTTCAGCTGAGGAAGCATAGCTCCAGAATTTAAGGAAAATAAAATGTTATCCTCCTCCCGATGTTGTTGTTTAGACTATTTCAAAACAAATCCTTTCTATCTTCAACAGAACTCCACTAAATTCCACAAAGTCTCTACAGACAGAAGGGCTGGCTAAGACGGACAGAATAAGAGGAACGTAGTCTCTGATCAAACACTACTTCTGTACTAATGCTTGTACCACTCAGCCGGGAATGCAGGATGTACAGGAAGTACAGGAATACAATATTGGCTGTGGGTATGACAGTAGGCAACATCAGTACGTGTGGGAAAGCCCCTGCCCCTCCCCAGTAAATCCCACAACCAATCTGAAGCAAACGGGAAAAGTGAGCAAAAAGAAAACAGAATCAAGAGCCTGAACTTCAAGACAATGGGTACATTGTCATAAAAATGCCTATATACAATTTTGAGCCTTCATTACTGCCAGCCAGCACTGAGGTTGTACCTCAATATCTTTTGTCCCTATCTAGTGATGAATCTAGGCCATCTGCTTAGCACGTGCATTATCATAGCATTCAGTAAGGTAAAACAATATTCTTCGTTTGTGGTTTGTTAACATCCTGTATTGTAATACTCTGACACTGGCCTTTTGACCTAGTAGGGGAATTTCAACTTTCATTTTACCGTACATTTCTTAAATCTAGAGACTGAGAACAGTTTGGCAACAACTAAGCTTGCCAGCGTATATACCAGCCTCTTTCTAACTGCAAAGCAGTAATACTGAAAACCAGAAATCTTTTGCCTTCAGGCTTTTTCTCCAGGAGCTAAAATGAGAAAGAAAAAACAAACAAAAAAAGAATACCTGATTGCACTAGTCTTCCTGAACAGACAACTGCAGAGCTGAAACATGTAGCCTGCCTCTGTTAAAGCCTGTTTGTAAAACTTCGGCAACAGAAATGCAGAGACGATTCCCCCTATGGCTGATTCTCAAATTGACAAAGACCTGACATAGCAAACTTCATATTCAGTCCCCTATAACATGCTATACGATGGTAGAAAACAAACAAACCAAGGAATATTTTTTATTTTTTTGGTGTGTGAATGAGCAGTCTGAAGTTAACGGCGCTGTGGTTATCGTCCTGAAACAAGATAGCACTGCCTTAAAAGCCAACATTTATTCAACATGCTGTATACTGAAGGTGGCTTTTTTTCATTAGAGTTTGTACCATGCATAAACACACTGAAGTAACTGTACCTCATAACAAAAAACAGAGCACAAGAACTGAATCCCCATCCTAGTGCTACTCTTACTAAATGACACTGCATCACAACATAGCAGGAACCTGATCTGTCAAGAGACATATGTACAGACCATCTAGATGTCCTAGAGGGACCATAACAGTAGCTAAAAAGATACAGTGAAAAAACAGAAACTTTAAAATTAACAAGATGATTTTCTGAGAATTTCCCAGGTCTTAACCTATGCAAACAGAAAGGCTGACAAGCCAGAGAGAGCAGCAGTAGCCAAAGCAATAATATCAGCCAACCATACTTCCTCCTTTTAGAACTCTGCCTGAATGGCTGAAAAGCTATTATGGTTGTGAATCCATCCATAAAAGCCAGTTGGTGTTTGCACTTCGGGAGTCTAAAAGAGTAAACTTCCCATTCTGGTCCTTGTCTGTCTTACCAGTATCTAACCTGCCTTTCCCAAAAGCTACAAAACCAGGCTCAAGTCTATCCCCCTACCATACTTCAAACTCACCACCAACCATGCAAAGAATCAATGTGGACAGTCTGCAGCTCACGTAAATTCCTCTGAAAAAACACTTGAGACCTAAATCTGTCTACTGCAGTATTAGAACCTTCAACTCCTAACAATTTTTTTAAAGGAATGCACGACTGACTTTCTCACAAAGTAACGTGTCAAAAACTGGTCTTATCTGGGTAACATACCAAGTCATCTGCCATTTAGTTGTATTTCTAGGACACATGGGGGTGGTGGGGGAATGATGACACATCTCTTTGATTTATAGATCAGAAAGTGTATTGCTAAGCTCATCTGTCCCAACCTGCCTGGTTTTGCACATGCATGATGACAGTAGTCATTGACACTGGATAAAGGCATATGAAGTTCCACTTCAAGATTACTATTTCAGCCTTTCCTATTTGTTTGTTTTTGTTACACAATTAAGCAGCAGTATTTAAGAGTAGAGCTGTGAGCTCTATATCACCCAGTGTCTCACTTGAGATAAAATGCAATAACCATGTATTTCAGCACAGTAACTTAAAATTTCTCTAGAGCAACTCAAAAGTAGTCTGTGATATGTTCCCTAAGTATTTGAAGGAGAAATCAAGGTCAGAGTTTGCATGGTGGCAGCAAATGGCTCAAGAGGTTTTCATGTGGAATTGCTTACTGGCCATCACGCAAGAATTTCTTAAAACTTTTGACACCACTCACCACCCAGTACAGTGAGCCTCCAATAAGACACCACAGATTGATTCTGCCCCAAAAACATGAAAGTATTTACTGGCTCTTGAAAGGAAAGGATGGAATAAAACACCCCTCTCTCTCCTTCCAGAGTGTCCCTACCCTTTAAGTGACCTCCCCCATTCCAAAATGAAAACAAGTATTGCTCCAATTTGAGCTACCTAGAGCGTTTGCCAGATCTCAGTTTCTTTCCAGCCACAAAGCACCTCTTTGTGTTAGGCCCAGGATGATTACTTTGGTGGCCAAACAGCTCACGCGTCACCAATGCCTACTCCTAAAGGTAACATACCTAGAACACTGTTTAAGTATTGAAGAGTTCTAGTATACATTACAGCAACAATTACACAACAACTTTAGAATCTCTGCAAAAAACCCAGAGGGTTCATGACACTTTCACTCTGTTTTTCCTCCCTATCACACTGCACCAGTAATAGTTAACCCATGGTGACATCATTCAAGAGCAACGCCCTGATTTGATTTTCCCTCTTCAGAATACCTCCATTTTGCTTTCCCTGTTACTAAGCAGACAGAGAATTACAGAACATCTAGCTCCAGAGCACATATTTCTACCTGGAAACCATAAAGAACATAACTTGAAGGACCTATTCGATTTTCCACCCATATGTCAACAAAATCAGTGCGTCCAACTCACAGAACTGTGTCTCATCAGCAGTGCTTTGTATTGGTCTCTACCATTTTTCACCTAAAAAGAGCTGTGAAACAAAACTAGTAGAGGTTAACACTTGTATTATTTTGTGGGTATATCAGGAAAACTTATAGCAGGTTTAGTGTACATTCAACTAAGAAGAAACTGGTAACTTAAGTTTCGATACTGGCAACACTCAACTGTGGAGACAGCACTTAAAAAATCCATTTGGGTACAAAAGGAAAAAACAGACAAACAGGACCAATCAACCTCGTAAACTTATGCTGGACCTACTGAAGATAGATTATACCTACACGAAAAGAAGCCACCAAAGTTCACCCAGAAATCTTGCAAAAATTCAACTATTTTCTCTGTAAATACAGCACACCATTTTGACCTGTATTGCATCCAGTCCTAATCCTTACCCTTTATTAACAGCCCTAACTCCTTTACATTAAGCTATAACTCTCACAGTAATTCATTTTCTCATTCAGACTTGCAATCACCCCAAATTTTACCATAAAGTGAAAACACTGAAGTTCATAACCTTAGTAAATTTACTTTCTGAAAAGGAGATTTTTTTTTAAGTTTCTGTTGCTCTTCTTCATGTGTAATGAAGAAGTTCTTCTTCTTGTAATGCCTAACTGCATTATATTTACAATGGCCAACAGCTGAAACAGCTAATAAAATTCTGTAGCAACTCCTACACGAACAATTATGACAGTATAAAAAGTAACTTCTTAAAGACTACTACTCTAATGCTCAAATAGAATTCAGACAGATAACAAATCATGTATCTGTGACATTTTTGCACATTTCGTATGTTTAGTGACCACACTTGTGTGACTAAAAAACCTCTGACATTTATAAGTAATCCATAAAATCTGTTGGCCTTTCTACACACATGTAAAACCAATTAGTGGGATCACGAGCAGGTACCAACAACTGTCAATATAAAAAGGCCACGAAAAGAGCCTATCTACCTCCTCAATACCTGCACTGCAAGAAATGCCTAGAAAAACACCCAAAGACCTCCACAGGCTGCAAATGATTGGTCACTACCCTTTGAACCTGATGGTCCAGCTGGTTTCTCCACCCAGTCTGCAGTCCTACCCAGACCGTATCTCCACAACCCTGAAAGGGTATCATCCGCAACTGTACTTGCTAAAGCTGACACAAGCAATATCCACTGCTCTTCCATCATCCACAGAACCAATCATTTCATCACAGCAGGAGACTGGTAAAGCAGAAAGTGCCCTTTGGTAAATCTGTACTAGCCCACAGCCAGCCACCTCCGTGTCGTTGAAGTCCCCAAAGATTTGCTCTGTAACCTCCCCAGAGACTGTGGTGACACTGACCAGCCTCTAGTTCTTCAGATTCTTCCCCTCATCCTTTGTTTTTGTTGTTGCTCTAGCTTGTTACTAGTTAGAGGAGATAAACAATCACCATGATCTTTGGTTGAGTATATTTTATGTACAAACAGAAATGAACATCAGAACACACTGCTGTCAACAATAAATCTGGTAATGGCAAGTACATTAAGAGTTCTACATTCAGTGAAGCTTGACTTGGAAAGTTCAGTTAGAGATGGTCCTTAATCTCTCAAGGAAGAGCCAGCATCATTAGCATTTATGAGCCATTTGGTGCAATAACAACTTGCATTGAAAAAAATGGACTGAGCAGACATGTACAGCAAGACACCACTTCTCTAAAATGAAAATCAGACCACACAGCTGGGCGCAAGGCAGATTCATGACTGTCTAAATATGCAGAGGGGAGAGACGGATACTATGAGATCTCATTACACTGTTAGGGGGAGTGTGCTTAGCCAATGCTAACTATGGTGACAGAAAACACCAGGGATCCCATAAGTCTGTCACCCCACACATTAAATAAAACCACACCTATCAAACAATTACAAAAAAGACTTTTAGGAGGATAAAACCTTCTGTGTCAGACAGTTCCTAAGGAAACATTAAAATTGCTTTTCCCACAGACAGGCTGGTTTATAACTATTAGCACTTTGTTTTGGTTTTTTTTGAAAGGTGTTCCCTCTTAGCTCCTTTAAATGAAAAATTACTTCAAATACAGGTTTTGTGAAAAGATTCCCAAATGGCAACTATTTTCAGATCATTTTAGTCAGCCCTCTAAAACCAAAAGCCTTTCTTTAAAAAAAAAAAAAACACAACCCACTGATATCCTTGCAGGAAAAATTCATTCTAAGAATTACTTGCTCTGGGGTTTTTTTTTCAGCACTTTCTCCTGAAACAGTGACTACTTGCCCTAAGCAGGGACAACATTCAACTAGTTAAAACCACTATTCTAATCCAATACGGCAACTCCTTGCTTCCTCTTTTACCCCTTGCTTCATTTGTCCTTGTCACACAAGCCATCCAAAGGATGCTTTCCTGCATCATCCTTTATCATCGCAGTGATTATACGCACTGGTGAATCAGCAAAATTCATGCTATAATCCCATCAGAAGCAAGCAAAAAAGAAAAAAAAACATTTAATGCTTTCCCCTGTTTTTTCTTATCTTTCCTTATAAACACAGCCACCAGTTCACTCCTGGTATTTAAATACCAATACATTATGGAATCCATTGCATTTATCTGAGAACTGTTCTACTTGTAATATCTATCAAAAATGCACTGCAACATGGAGACACAGATTACCGGCTGTAACTCAGACATTGCCACAGTTGTTCTTACTCAACAGAAAATACAGCAGTCACCTATTCAACAGGTTAGAGATTTTCAGGTTTAGGATCACAGGGACTCTGGAAGCAAGTGATGCATTTTACAGGGTGTATTAAGTTCACGCAGTTTAGTGTTAATTTTTTTTTTTCAACTTTTTAGTCTTTTGTTATTAACCTAACACTGTCAGTAAAATGAATCTTCCATTTCTTAAATGCAGGCAGGATCATGAACCTCTGCTACTGCTTGACTGAAGAGAAAGATGGAGAAAAGGCTGAAGAAGGAAGGAGGTGCCTATTTCTTTTTGATGGCTTAAAATCATACGAAGAACTGCCACTCAACCTTTTACTCAAAAGCTTCAATTCAACATGTTTACATGAGTCTCCCTAATGAGCAGAATAAGAATATTATAGGCTTACTTTCTAGAGGTTATTGCTTAGAATTAGGAGGTCTGCAAATAGAAAATAACCTCTACTGTTTAAAATTCTTTAAAATGAGCCTAGAACACAACTAGAAAGAGTTAAATCAACAGACTGTGATCACAGATTGATGGTTATCACCTTCATCAGACATATGAACTCTGCTGCAGTTCCTGTGACTCTACTGACAGTAATCTTGTAAAAGCATGCTATAGCAGGAGTCTGAAAAACACCTGCACATGGAAGTATACCACACAAGACATTCATGGTGACTCGTAGCTGAACACGACTTTGCTTTGGTGATAGAGAAAGGAGGCAAGCACCTTGATCAACAAGATGCCTAATACCTCAATGAAACCAAAACTTCTCTCCAAAATTCAGAAGTCATCAGGTTTTCAAGGGGGGGAAGATAGACAAGCTTTCAGTTCAGAAAGACACAAAAAAATACGAGCCTAAACTGAGAGGAGTCAGATCCTATGTAAAAACTTTTCCAGACTTTGAAGTTGTACAGATGAGGGGTTTAGTCAGCATGCGTAATTTACTTCTACTCATTTTCTAAAAGAGAAAACAGGCCCTTATTCTTTATATTAGACACAAGTACTACAAGAAGTACAAACACTCCACTAAACCAACATCAAGACACAAACATTCGTAGCTTCCTGATCCACAAATATTGCTTCCCTTTAATGCACTTGCTTTACTGCTAATTAATCTTTCTTGAAAATTTAGGTAAGGCTTATAAAGTGTTCCTTAAACCTTTTATGGTATGGTGAATTTTACAGTGTTTTTCTTATAATGTTGTTTTAGTGTAATGCTATTTTATTTAGAAAGAGAATGAGATATAAATCAATTAACCCTTCATAATTGTGCATTAAAACCAAAACCAGAACAAAACAAAAACCCCACAGTACGACATGGTCACCAGTACCTGCCCCAATACTTTTAAAGGCAGGATTTTGGCGCTTCAGCATTTTCAGCACTACTTTATATTGCATGATTCCAAGGCAACGTAAAGGAGTCATTTCATTTCCTGTTAAAATGCAATCTACTCTGTGGTAAAGCTGGCAGGGCTATCCAAATCCCTCTATCCCCGAATAAAACCCTACGTAATTCCTCGCTCAGTAAAAAATATGAGCTTAGAATGAGTATAATTACTGAAATTTAACCTGTGTGGGAAGTCCAACACCATACAGAGGGAAATATTACTGTATTTAAAAGATCTAGCACATCAGCATATTCTCATCTGAAAAAGCTGTCCACCTCTGATGGTATATGAGCCCCTGAGCATATACTGAACTACTGCTCTGTTATAATCTGACAGACAGCATTTAAATCTATTGAAACACCGCTGGGAGTTGTCGGGGGGCTTATACCATCAGGTCAGCATGTCAATGACATAAAGGCTGCTGCGCAGCCAACCTACAGTCTTCCTAGTACCACGACCATGAACATTCTGCCTTTGTCCCTGTAGATTCAACTTCTTTCTACTACTTGTGGTCAGATTTAGTTTGTCTTGCATGTACACAGTGAAGATAGAATAGCCTGTCAGAGCAATCTAACTACTTTGGAAACTGCTTAGCTAGCACAGTGAAAATTAAAAAAAGATTAGCAGGACAGATTCCCAAAAGTGCAGGTATAATGCCAACATTAAGTTGCGTGTTAACATCAACTGAGTTCATGCTGTTTCTGGGTTCATCAATACACTCCAAGCCTTCTCCCCCTCACCTGGCACATCCAATAAAAAAGGTGAAAACAAGATCTGTCGCTTTCTCCCGTTGGACCACAAAGCCTGCAGAAAAATGTTACGGGAAAATTAGTCACTCAAACTCCTGTGCACAATTTATTAGATACCGCACATTCAGATCCCTGCCCCCTCCCCTCCCCCACCCAAATGCAAGCCTCTTTTATTCTTTGAAAGTAATTAACAGATATAGATCTGATTCCAATTACACCTAGAGTACAACTAAATATCATAGTTTTGTACACTGTGGCCTACAAAGCACTTAAGAGGAAAATGTTCTTAAAAGCCCTATGGCCAAAGGATCATGGGAGCTAGCTACCTAAACAGTGTCAGCTCTTTAGCAGACCCATCCGTAAACTTGTTGAAAAATTTGACAAAATGCTCAGGCTTTCATTTGTTAAATTGTCCAAGACTTGCAAAAGAAAACAGTAGAATGCTGGGAAAATAAAGTAATGATCCAGCAGTGGCTGTGTTGTATTTTAAGCACTGATGCAAAAAAAACCCCAACACTCCAGCGCAAAGGAAGTGCTTGGAGGAACCTCTAATCTAAACTGCTAAAAAGAACTCCAGAAAGGTGTCAGATTCAGAATCTCAAATTCACTGCTTCCAAACGTATTTCCATGGAATATTTTATAAAGAAGAGAGAACCTGTGTGATTTTACAGAGCTGACACAGGCAAGACTGAATAGTACTGAAAACAGTAAGCAATAATTACAAACAAAAAAGTGTCTTGTGCTCACTGTTGAGGTATTTCTTAATCCTTTACGCAGTCAAAACACATTAACTTAAACCAAATAACTACAAACCTTCAATAAAATGACCTAACTTCACAAACACCTTGGAGAAAAGCTGACAACCCAGTGCTCAGCAGCTCACCTCTGCAGCCATAACTGCTGTTTGAAATTGGTTACTATCAAGAATAAATACAAGAGACAAAAGATATAGTGCCAGAAGAGGTTTCAGACTGCACAAATACTACATATTGCAAGCACAACAGCTACTAGGACTTCTGTATAACCATACATACTAACTGTTTGTACTTATTTCAAAACCAGGAAATGAAGACCAAGATCTCCAGAACCAGGGATCATACTGCTAATTAACACCAGATTAATGGTCAGCGGACAAACAGACACTAACAAAAAGAATTACAGTAATGGACTGCATTTAATCCAAGCAAAAGCATATTCTAACCAACTTTGAACAGATCCACTCCCCCTCAGACTACACGATCAGAACATGTGAAGTAGTTTTCCACATGCAGTTTTATCTGCAGTGGCGGGTGAAGTAGTTACCCGCCCAGTGTTGCTCATCCTGAACGCTACAAAACTTTAAACCACAATAGCATGCAAACCCAGAATTCATTCCCCACAGCTTCATCAGCTGAATTCACTGAGCGAAAGAACCATGTTTCACATAATGTTAGAGACTTCTGGGCAGCAGGGGGAGTATGTGACTCAGAACTACACTCAAAATTAAGAAAACTATGAATTTTAAACACTGCACATAGCATTCCAAAGATATCAGCCAACAGACCCCTGACCCAGAAAGGAAAAACAATACAGCAATATTTTGTAAGAGTTCAGTGTCAAATGACTGTTTACTCTCAACTTCAGTACTGTGATACATACTGATACCTAACCCATTGCATTTTGTGGTAAGAAAATCTGTAAATATTTTAAAAAGCAGTGCATTTTCACTATAAGCTGAAGAAAAGTGAAAGGTGCACACACAGAAAAAATAGCAGCATTAAGACATACAGTAACAGAAAAAAAGGGTTAACATCCCAAAACAAAGAACCCTGCTGGAGTTTTCTTCATAGACATTTTAAATTTGATGCTATAAAGACTGACTTCTGCACCTAAGCTTACACTAACTGGCTTTGCAAAAGATGACAGGTAAAACCACCTTCAGACAGGAAGCCAACTTTCTTCCTGTCGTTTAATCAACAATTACTAAAATGAGAATGCTCCTTTCTTCTTCACTTCAATAATGCCACAGGATTTGTGGAAGGATAAATATACAGAGAGAAACAAACAAAATGGTTAAATTATACATCTTTAGAGTAACATTTTGTGTGGCAGTAGTATATTCTATGGGGGAGTAGGACAGCACGAGGGAAAAAGTGTTTCATGCAGAAAGCACAAAGAGAGACTGCCAAAAGTGAGTGTGGGCTTCTCTCACACCAGTGAATGTAGGTAAAATCCCTCTTGCTTTATAAAAATTCCAAAGTGTCATCAGGGGAGGAAAAAGAAAAGTAATGATTCTTGCCATACAGGTAGAACATATGAAAAAATGTGTAATAAAACCTCTTTTACATGACGCCCCCATCTTTTTCCCCCCCAGAAAGAAGAGTATAAATACACTAAACAGCTTAATGACAACTTATCAGCTCTCATCGTATATCACAACTCAAATACTAGCATACAGATAACCAGAACACTGACACGATGTGCAAAGTACTGATCTTCAGCTGTATTTCAGCAGTAATGCTTATGACTGCAACTTATGGAGTGACTCTATCAACAGAAAAAGTGCGTCTTCTTAGAGCTTTAATAAGAGATTTAAAGTTCTTGGAAAAAAGCAAGGACGTAAGTGGTTGATTTTCTTTCAATATAAGATCCTTTGTTATTTATCTTTTCTATTTATTTTTTCTATGTATATTTCAGAAAAATTAAACTTTTTCTCCCTCTTCTCTACAGAAGATTCATCTTGACCTTTACACACCAAATGAGAAACAGGTTAGTTTACATTTTCTGTTTTCAAAAGGATTTCTAATGTATGGCTACTTTAAAATGATGTATTATTGAGTTACACCAAAACAATTTGCTTATCAGAATGGCAGATATAAAAGACAAATCTGAACAGTCTGAATGCAGTGTAGGGAGTGCAGTTGCTTAGAGGCACTTCTGGTTTTGATTTGTATTCTCAAACATTAACAGGCTGATACACAAAATTACCTCATCATTTTGTGCAGTATGTAACACAAAACGAATCCTCCCTATTCATCCTGCTTAATACACCATTGAATTCACAGGAAAAAAAATGTTTTATGAATCATTTAAACTTTGTGTAAGATTTGCAGAAGGCAATACTGCTGTATTAACACTAACATAAGAACAATTTTCAGAATGAAATTAGACTTAGAAATAGATTATCTGTATGAAACAGCTATAAGAAATTGCCCATATTTTATTTAAACTAGATGCAGAGCCTCTAGCAGGTCCTGTTTAAGAAGTTACAAGGCTTCTATATCCCACCATTGACAAAACTCAGTTATGGTCTACCTAGCTCTTTTCAGGAACAAAACTTTACCAAGCCATTCTGGATATATCAGCTATATATTCATGTTTTATGGTATTTAGTTCACACCTGAGAGTTAGTTCCACAAGAATACTATCATTGTGGTCGCTTCTTTCAAAAAAAATTGCACATCAGAGTGCAGATAGTGTTCTAAGTACAGCTCTACCACAGGCTAGTCATCATTGACAGGCTGCTGATCTGTACTACTCTTAAATTCAGTGTGCAAGTATACCAACGAACAAGAGCATCAAGTTATTTAGTACTGGGAAGTAGTTAAAATCTTTACACAAGTTAACTACTTTGAACTTCCAATTAGGTTTTTAATCCAGAAGAATTATCACTTAACAGTAGTTTTGTTTCAGTAAAGATTTAAAGCCAGATTCTGCAACCACTTCCTTATCTGAGTCATTTTTCTCATATGCTGGCAATATCAAGACGTAACTATCTCAGAGCTTCAGTGCTCAAATGAAAACGTATAAGGCTGATTAACACCATACTGTCACCGAGTGCCTGAAATAGCTTGTAAGAGTGATGCGTAAAGTTACTTATATTCAAAAGCCAGATCAGATGCAGACACCAGATAATGCACTTTGGTTGCTCTAACTGAAGATGGCTCTAACACTGTAAAACTGACAAGAGGCTCTGACTATTAACCGTTTTGCTAAGACGTGATTTCCACATGACAGCCAGAAGTAAGGCTCGGTGTAGGAGAAAGTACCACAGCTCTGTGTTCTCAGGGGATATTCCAGCACTGCAAGTGTCCTGTAAAGATTATTGTAGCTTTTGAAATGTGAGTAATCTACCACAGAACTAAGGCCACATGTAACATCTTACAATACAACTTTACAGGGAACAAATAACTATGCATTGTAGAAAACCAACAGCCTAATTCCTGATATGAGGATAAAAACAATGGGAAATTCAGATTTTTAAAAAATTGAACCAGTTTTGCTCAGGAAACAAGTAATCTATATAATGATTCTGCTGACTGCTTTAGGAGTGCAGCTGGCGAACTCTACAATGTTACCTGACAGAAATGGGCACCTTGGAGAATGAAATTGAAGATGAGGATGCCGATAATCTTCGAAATATCAAGAAGAATCTCCAGAGTCTTATGGTAGGCAATCTTTTTACCCAGTAAAAAAAAAAAAAGGAAAAGAAAAAAAGGTGTTTCAGTGCTAGTGAAAAACAATGCCAGAATCAGTGGTTTTATGTCTCAAGGTCTATGTGTTCTCATCTCTTGAGAATACAGGATTTTATACAAAAATATTGTAACATTCAACTATACGAAAACATCTATTTCCATGATAATTCAATACAATAAACCAGATTTGAGCCCCACTAGATATACAAGTCAACATTTAAAAAATATGACATTCATTTTCTTTACTGAAATATGTAAGGCATCTTACACTGACAAAAACCTACTTTTAGGAGAATAATAATTATTTACACAAGCAACGGCTTTGAAAACTGTGCCACAAATTTATGACTGTAAAGGACCCAACAATGAATACAGTACACCTTGATACGCTACATAAACAAATGCCATAGCTAAGAGACCCTTGTATCATTTTAGAAATCCTCTTCAGGCTAGAAACTAAGATTTGCCTCTGCTGCATTATTTATCATAGAGGGTGAATGTGTTTAGCTTATAGTATTTTCACATTTACAAAAATCTCCTTTATAAGCAGCTACTTCATCTTATCATCCCTTAACACTTACCAACTGAAAAAGAGCCAATCCCCTGAAATATTAAGGGTTCTTTTTTCCTAAAAGAAAAACTTAACATACAGAAGCTGATGTATTATTGCTAAAACTAGCTGGCGAGAGAGCCATCACCAAGTAACAAAAATATCTGTATTGCAGGACCTAATGCCCCTAGGAACTGGATGCAAGATCTGTGAAGCTAACGACAAGAAAAAGTTTCCTGAGTTTCACCAAGAACTGAGCAACTTTCTGATATCTATGCTAAAATAATCAGATAGCCATTTTTATTTTTACTGCTATGTTATTTATTTAAATATTTAATTATGACTAATTTATATATTTCGCCCTGTGGCTTACTAGCTTGCTGTCCATTTTGGGACCACTCTATGTTCTTAGTCTGGGTGATAAGACAGTCTGTTCTAAGATCACATTTGATCCTTTCTGTAAGCCCTAAGGGCTCAAATGTACTTTGGAAAACTAATTTGTTCTCACTTTGTCAATAAACTTGAAGACACAACTATTTATTGAAAAACTATTAGAAGTAACTTGTGCATGATATTTAATAAATCTCAGTAACATAAAAATCATGTCTAGAGTCTGCTTTGTTAAATGATACTGTCTTTTTCACTGGTGGCTTACTACTCTGTGCATTTTAAACACAATAAAAAAAACCCAAAACCACAAAAAAACCTTTACCAGTATACAAGTGTACAGGTACCAGACTCAAATCAAAACACCAGCAGATAGCCTTTTTAAAGCAATATAAAATACCAGTTTATGCTTGCATACAGCACAGGGTATAGAAGTAACAGTACCATTTGCTTCCCCCAAGAAAGAAATCCAAAACCCCAAACTTTTTTTGCGAGCTGTCCTACTTAGCTACACAGGCTTTCTGCTGTATTTTTTGGCAGATACGTTTTTCTCGTTGGTGTAAGCAAAGCACGTAGTTCTCAAAAATCTTCACAGAAGGGGAAACATTACTAAAACAAGGACACACCCGAAATAATAACTATGCAGGTAACTGAGGTACCAATGTCCCAGAACACTTACACAGCCAATTCTTTTGAGCAACCATCTACTTAAAATTGATGAATAACACGTAAATCCATGTGAACACATACTGCTTTAAGTATTCACAAAAATTTTTTTGTGGAGCCTCAGAATGTGCTTGCTTCAAATGAAGATTGAGTCAGCCATGTGACGTTGTAAGTTCCATGCAGAAAGAAACAACAAAGAGGAGCATCTTTTACAACCCAGAACTCACCACTCAATGCTAACAACACAAGCTGTAATTGATGAAAGTAAGCCTACTACAACAGTTATCAGCCTATCGCTCAGCCTTTCATGTGTTTTGCTGGTGGGTGTGGTATGGAGTATTTCATGTTATAAACAGACTAACAATGGAAAAAACAGCAGTTTTCTTGAATGCTGCAAAGAGAAAACAGGCGTTAATAATAGCTTTCTGCCAAAACTGGGAAAATACTTACAGCGCTGGTATCTGTTGCTCTACTTATCTTCTCTTCCCACGGTAAAGGAGTGCTCTGTCCCCACCCACAAGGACTCAGAAAAGCAAAATACTGTCAGTCATCCCACCACAAACAGATCAGCTCCACCCTCTTTTCAAATCAGATGCTTTCCAAACGACAGCCTGTAATAACAGCAATACCTAAACACAGTATGACATAGAGATGAGAAAACAGGCATGAAATTTACTTGTAAAAATTCTTTCTACCTTATAAATCTTTGTAGAATGTTTCTCTTTTCATAGATTCCTTCGTACTTGATAAATTCTTAAAAGTAGCATGCGAAGAAAAAAAATCTCCTTTAAACAAAGGGAGACAGTATTTCAAAGAACCATAGAATGGTTTGGGTTGGAAGGGACGTTATAG
>Ga0181612_102307_pt1 | contig 19865 bp, 7 predicted proteins | sample HoacroProtozoa21_FD_119630 | JGI IMG/M metagenome (GOLD analysis project Ga0181612, IMG submission 119630) | Hoatzin crop microbial communities from Cojedes, Venezuel. Combined Assembly of Gp0051906, Gp0051904, Gp0051908 | reverse complement strand
TCACTGGGCACCACTGAAAAGAGCTTGGCCCCATCCTCCTGACACCCACCCTTCAGATATTTGTAGGCATTTATAAGGTCCCCTCGCAGCCTTCTCTTCTTCAGGCTGAACAAGCCCAGTTCCCTCAACCTCTCCTCGTAGGGTTTCGTACATGGTCGGGGCTGGGTGCTTAAAACCAGGCTTGCTGTCCAATAGAGCCATGACCTCAGTAAAATCCCAATTTGTGCTTCTTGCTGGAAAGTTGATGTCCCCCATGACCACCCTGTTCCCTACTGCAGAGCTGAGCTGTGCCATACACGGCATTTTGTGGTTTTTGTCGTGCCAATGGTTCAAGGCTGCATAAGAATTTTAAACCCCGAGGTAGAGAGAAACCAATCCCCCTCCCAAAAAATGGCCTTATTTGGAACTTGCTTTAGGGTTTGAAAATTGTAACTATTTTTTTATATAATTGGCTGGTACATTCCTGGTGTAAAGCCGTTAGAGCCATTGACATGGCACCAGGCAGCAGCCCAGAAAGCTGGCTGGCTTGTTGCGGCACTGGAGGCTGTATAGCCTCATTAGCACCGAGCTCAGCCTGGGTTGATGAAGCCTTGCTAATGAACAACGTTGTGCTAGGTAGCATACCCTTGTGTCAGTAGAGTAACCAACCAAGATGAGTTCTGAATGTGGTTTAAGAGAGTTTTCAAATGCCTTTTGGTATTTTTACTGAAAAATACAGGTGTCTGCAACTCTGCCTGGTACTACTTCTATTTCCCTTGCTTGAAGAATTTAGCTGGCCTGTTTGCAATTTCGGTAACAGCTTAACACCAGCATTAAAACATTTTTCTGTGGATTTATGATGTTCTGTCAAGCTAGGCTGTCTGACATAATCATGTAGTTAAATATCTAGTTTTTCACGATACTTTAATTAAATATCAGACCTCCTCCTTAGGGAGCTTAAGAAGGAGGGAGATGCGCAATGCAGGAATAACTCCCTGTGAGTCACCCCCTAAGCCGGGGGCCGGTGCTTTCGGGGAAATCCCAGCCTCAAGTACTTTTGTTTGCAAGGGAGTGGTGAAGCGCAGGGTGACAGAGCTCAGGATGGTGGCTGAGCTGCACGGCGGCTGCGTGGACAGGGAGGAGCTGGCCTGGTGGTCGCTGTGTGCCGGGAGGCTCAGCTGGGTGACCCCCAGGCCCTCTGAGGCACTGGGGCCTGGCAGCCATGGCGGTGGCGTGGCAAGGTGTGATGGCGTGGCCTCCCCTGAGCTGCGGGAAAAGCTCAGCAAGAGCTGAGGAAAAACTTTCAATGGGCCATAGTCTGAAGACATTATACTCTCCCTGGCTGACAGGCTTGGTCTGGAGAGTGGCCAGGGAGGACGAGAATGGGGCCCTTGGGGCCCGAAGATATTACCAAAATAAATAACTCCGACCGCAGCGCCCCCTTCCACTCCCCTCAGCACATTCCGCGGAGCAGCCGGCAGCACCCTTCCTCTCCCGCTGCCTCCAGAGGTGAATCAGACACAGCACGTCTGCTTCATATTATTTAAAGAAGGAAATGAAAAAAAACAATATAAACACTCTTACAATTGCTGTAGAAACTGGATATAACCAGGTTATTCAAAGGGAAAAAATGAAGCCACCCGTACGTGCCAAGTTTGCCTTCACATGTGTTAATGTAAGGGGATGATTTTAAAAAAAGTGAAGTCGTGGTTTAGGGTCTGGTTCAGCAAAGCCTGTAAATGCGTACTTCACAAAATGAGGCTTAAATGATCCCTTTTCAATGAAGCCCTCACACATGCTGGTGCTCACGAAATCCAACGTGTTTCTCAGAGCTGCGCTGCGGGGGGAGAGCTGGCCCCCATGGCAGGGCTGGAGCTCAGCAGGCTGTGCCCCGCAAAGCTGTGAGGGCACCCTGGTCCACCCCTAGCCACGAAAACAGGATTGTTGGAGTTGTCAGGATTGTGTCGCTATTATCCAGTCAGCCTTTTATGGTAAGAGGAAATGAACAGTGTGTTAAAAACTTTAAAGAACAGGAAAAGTTACTGTTGTTGCTATTATTGCATTACGATTATATTTGTTTATTATTATGTTATTACATTACTCTTCTATCACCCACAACATCACATTTCCAAGTTCAGCACAGGCATTTTAACATCAAATAATCTTTTACCTCAGAAAATCTTTATTTTAGTTTAACATGCACACAGGTTTAAACAAGTGGCATATTTTATAGAGCCATGACACACTTCTTACTGAAATGCTGATTTCAGTAAGAAAATTAAAAAATCCAAATCATTAGCTCAAACTGCTATGTTCAGTTTTCTTGGTTGTTGATTTAAAAATATAGTTCCTTAAGAAACACAGTGTTGTCATTGCCCATTATTTTCTTGTGAGCTTTAAAATATTCAGTAGGGGTTTTTTTTGGATTTGTTGTTTTTTTTTTAACACTCCATCACCTGAATCTGTCATCTATGAACATTTTGGCTTCATTTGCCTAAGATGACTTTTCTGTGCCTGAAATCTGAAAACATCAGCTCTAGAGGTAAAATCTTTTCTTAATTCTGTCAGTTAAAAAGAATCCAATGCCTGCCATGTTTACAAATAAATAAATAAGTAAATCAGCCAATCCTTCTGATTTTCTGTTTGGAAGCTGGCTTAATTTTTACTGATGGAAATGTCAATACTGAAAATAACTAGAGCAGAGGATGAAAGCATGTTCTGTGCCTGCTCAAATAAACTTTCAAGATATTTGGGTTTTTTAAGTGGTCTTTTAATTTTAGACAATAAGGTATTTTTATGTAAAGATTACTTCCATTAGGTTGTGTAAATGTTTTTCTCATAGGTTTTTTGTAAACTTCTTTTGTCAGTCGAATAATAAAATGTAAATAATGAATACTCAATAACTGGAAAACCTTGCACGCTTTCTCTGAAAAAGAACAAAATTGTTTAAATAACAGACTATAAAAAGTAGTTTCTAATACATTATTGAACTGTTAAAGCTCTAAATTTTAAGATACAAGGCCATTATCAAATTATGACACAATCATCTTCTAACATCTTTCAATGTACATATTTTATAAGTAAGTTTACATACATATAGAGCATTTGGAAGCATTTGGACAATGTGCATTAACTTAATCTTTCATGAGCTTTTGTACATCTTGCCTTGCAGAGTACTTAGGGAGCATGAGTATTTTCAAAGATATCTGTGACATCTGTTCTTAATATTCTAACATCTTTCTTCCGTGTATGGTTGATAGACAACATACTTCTGGCAGTCTTTGTTATTAGAATTGCCAAAATGTTGATATTAATTTGAGTGCCTTGGTTTTCAATGAGTGCAAGCCAGAATGAGCCTTTTCAGAGACTCATCTTTGGAACCAAGTTTTTTCTAGAAAGCCAAATGTTTCAACATTCTTTTTAGCTAATCAGAAATAGATTTATAATAGAATAAGGAAACAATTTCTGTTCAGGAACAGTTGTTCAAATATATCTGCTCTCTCATCTTTATTTCTGATCTGTGAATTTTTCGATATAACAGTGTTAGGACTCCATCCAAGTACCAGGCTGTGAGTACCTGGCTTCGCTAGATACTTAACCCTCCTAAATGTCCATTTAAAGTGCATTGATATGAGTGAATAAATGGCATTTCATTAAGAGATTTTCTGAGACTTAGATGTTACAGTCTGAGCACAGAGTGAAAGGCACAGCCATGAGTCAAGTGTCAACATGTGAGAAGCCCCCTCTGAAAGAGCCGTGCAAGGTCCAGATCACACCAGAAGGTAAAAAGAAACCTACTAAGGAAGTACCTCCAGGTATTCTGGATTTGTAGTCTGGTTCTTGACAGGAGAAAATGTTCCTAGGTGTTTCTTTTCTGAAGTTAAGCAACTGTCATTTCTCTGAAATTGTACTACCCAATGATTAGGCAACTGTAGAATTCAGCTGGAGTTAAATCCCTTTATTGCAGAAAGCCTATTCCCTTTAAGTCTCTTTTTTGTCTGTCTCTGAAGAATTCATTAGCTACAGGCCTGCAAACAATTGTGTACTGGTGTAAGCTTATCTGCTCTGAGGAAGCTGTTAGATTAGCAAGCCTTGGTGAAAGGGAGAACAAGGCCTGGGTTTCTAATCTATCTGACACGTGGAAGGGAACGGTTAGGTTCCAGTCACTCTTAGAAGGATTATTGCGGTGGACAAGCTATATGACCCACCTTTTTCTACTCCAGAAAGGCAGACGAGGCTGCAACTACTTTTACTGAGAAGGCTAGTGTGAGCAATGAGATCAGACACAAGCTGATGGCTGCATGAATCCTCATGGACACTGGTGTGAGAAGTAAGTGCTGAGTTGTGTAGCCCTCCCAAGATTGTGGCATGTCAGAACGCATGTAGAAGCCAAGCTTTAGGTATCAAGAAAACTTTCAGGTGATAACTGGAGCATAGATGGAAATGAGGTACCTTCAGTTAAAGAACATTTGGGAGAGGATTTTCAACACTGCGCTGCAGTTTTTAATCTATGTGTGATACTCAAAGCAGAACTGAAATGAGAGCTGAGTGCGTATCAACTTTATCCATTGCGCCTACTCGTGTGAAAAGGCTGGGGTTTAACTCTGTGTGACCAAGAATGACTACTGGAGCTATTTTATACATCATATACATGAGCCAAAGATCTTATGTTTATATCCATTTCAGAATCTGCAGAAACAAATGTGAAAAGTCTATGCAGACACTGAAATTCCATCCCTGTCAAGGTAAGAGGGGCATTTCATAACAACTTTATCACAGATCAAATCTTGTAATGTGATATTTAATTTTGACTGTGGATGTTTCTCTTATTACAAAAAGCAAATTAATTAAGCTGCTTTACTGATAGCATTGCCCTATGTACAAATATTTATTGGCCAAATTAGTTTTTATTTATAATCCTGTAAATTTAGTGTAACTTCAGTGATGAGAAATTTGCCCAGAAGTGAAGAAACACACATCCACTCACAATCATTATCACCCTAATTCCAACTCTATGAGATTTTTGTATGTTGTTTCTTCCCCCTCCTGCCCATAAATTAGTTTTGCTGTTACCTAAACTGAGATACACAGATCTTTCCTGTTAACTTTGTAGAATGAAATCCCTGACACGAGATCTGTAGTAAAGGTCGTTGTTTTGTGGCCGTAAGGGTGACTACAGGTTCTCCTCTGTTCAGCATGGGGAAAGAATATGCTTTATAATGCATGAGACCAGCAAAATTTTTTCTTGAACTGCCTGAATAGTGTAACTGCCGTAAGTCATCATGACAACAGGCATACAGATTAGAAAATATCTCTGAATTGTTACTTTGAGTACCATTCACTTAGTAGTGATATTTTTATTCCTGCCATAGTTTAGCTAAATTATGCATTTCCTGTAGGAAAATAAAAAGATATATAAAATTTCAGTATCACTTGTGCAGCATGGTTTCCGAAATCCAGTATTTTGTACTATGTGGATTTTGGCTTCAACAGCCACAATGTGAGGATTTTGTGTGCAGTCAGTATGAACTAGGCATGCATCCTGATATACCTGATGCTGTGTGTCAATCTGGGAATTCAGACTTTTGAAACTATGAGAACAAGTGTGCAGTATTCATAGAAGGGATACAGCTGTCCCCTGAATGTCCCTTTTATTTCCTCTTAAACGTTTCCTGTAACATCTTTGTTGACTTACTGACCTTAAATGAAGTGAATATTGATACAAGGTAAGTAATAAATAAATATGCAAGCATGCATAAAATGTATCTGAAAACTAAAATGGTAAACAATAAGGGCCAAATCTCCCCTCGCCACTTTGCTAAGACGTGCAGTTTCGCTTTCTCTCAATAGATGTCAGCAACACTACAAACTTCTCCAGTTTACTGCTTCGAGAGTCCTGTTTACAATTTTAATTAGTTTTCCAATTTCAATTTTGCAAAGGAATAATAGCCCACCTAAACCACTGGAATCTGTTGGCCTCTGAGACAGGATTAGAGACTGCTATTCAGCATCTTAGAATAATATTATATTCTCAGTAATGCAGAACTTGTATAGAACTTCGTAGAAGGGGCTTATTGCTACATTTTTAGAATTTTCTGAACATTTACCTCACATTTTCCCTCCAGGAAAACGTGAAGTAATATAAGATGTCTAGTATTTTGCTTCTTTCTGTGAAGTAAATCAAAACCGTGGGAATGTTTTCATATAATTTGATTTAGTCCTGTCTCCTACAATACATCTCCAACTCTGTTCAGTTAACTCTCTGCCTGCTACGAGAAAGGGGCATAATCGTATTGTGACTGAAAGCAATGGCAAGTGTTCTGCTGGCTCTGCTGGGAGTTGCGTCAGCCCCAGAGGAGTTCACAACCACAAAGGAAGGATGTGGAAGGAAGTTTCTTACTAGAATTTTGTGTGTGTGTGTGTATGGCAGGGAGAAAAAGGGTTGTTTATTTCTGTTTGTAAGGAGCATTCATTTTACTGCATGTTATAAAATAAACAGAAATATTTCAAAATCATCATGTACACAAAATAAGGACCAGAGAATAAACATTCCAGTGTTTATTTGGTTAGAAATGAAGACATTTCATTATCTTCTGGTTCTCACAGGAGGGTCTCTTCCCTCATTTGATCTCCAGCAGGAATCTTTAATTTTTTTTGATATATTGGGTAGTTGTGAAGCATGGCAGATTTGCACTTCTGGAAATTAAGATCATAGCCTCAGAAATGATCAGCCCAGAAAGTAGTAATGAGCATCTCTCTGTCTGTCTGTCACCATCTCATTGGTGAGAGCACCAAAATGAGCAGCACTAGCAATTAGAGCCACAGGCAGTGCTGGGGACGTTTTGTGTGGTCTTCACTTGTCTGTAGGAAAATGGGCTGTGACTGTTTCATCTTGGCTGCAGAGTGTGCCTACAGATGCTGTAGCCAGAGAGAGCTGGCCAGCTCCAGAGCCAAATTCCTCTGACCAGAGATGCAGCCACTAAAAAAAATTTGGAGGGAAATCAGGTGGAGTAATTTTAACTTCTAGCTAAGGGAGACAAAGAGCTGTGCTCCCTAACCCGTGTTGGCCTATCGACAGCAACACTGAGCAAGTGACACACTGCTGGCAACATTGTACTCTGTTTTCCATGTCCTCAGAATGTTTTGATTTCCTGTGTCACAAGCAACACTACGCTGTGTTGCCTTCAAGCCATAGGTTGGGAGCCACCATGTCATAGTATTCCCCTTATGCTCTTGTTCCCTAAATTCTTTGTCGCTTCGCGTGATCTGTCCCTGTTGGTGTTGTTTCCTCCCCTGCTATTCTCTGTTCCTATGCTTGTCAAGTGGTCTTTGATCCTTTTCTGCTTGCCAGTTGACCCATTTTATATCAATCCTTTTCTCAGCTGCACTTTTCTCATAACTCCATGGGGGTGGGCTGGGAGATGCTCTCTGGCAGGCAAGTGCTGCCAAAGGAATAATAACCAGTCCTAGGGATGGCTCCAAAACACGGGGGAGCCAGTGGAGTTTGGGCCCCCTACATGGGTCCGTAGATGTCTGGGTCTCAGCCTGGGTGAAGCAGACAAGGAGAAGCAGTTTGCCAAACTGAGCATGGGGTATGTGGCTCCAGGGTGATGAGGCAGCAGCAACGCAGAGCAAATTTTGCTTAGAGGCATCTGTTAGCAGTTATTTGGGAGCTAAACCAAATGACCCCAGTGAATCCTGTTCTGCTGCCTTCATTGTTTTGGGCTCCTTTCTTACTTGCATAGCCAGCAGGAGGAAGCTGGTGGGCTTTGGCTCTCTCTGACTCCTTCTTTGGCTCTTCTTGCTGAGTGGATCTGTTTCTGCCTCTGTTGTTCAGCTGTTGAGCAAGCCTGTTTCTTAGGTTTTGGCTTGCTCCGCAGTGTATGAAGTAGTGAATGCTGAATCTGCCAATGCTTTGCAAAACATTAGATTTGGAGAGGCAGTCTTTGCCGCTTCACCTCAGACTGAAACTGGAAGGAAATGGAAAGATTGTGTCTAGTGTCTGCCTGGAGGTGTTGGGAAAAATGCCTCCCTAGTCCTTTCCGGGGTTATGTGTATTGCCAATAATGCTCTGAATTTACATCTGAGGATATCAGAGGGTCATGAGCTAAACATACATCTTCTGAAATTGGGTGAGAGTTGCCTCTATGTTACAGGATTAGAAATCAAGGTGCAAAAATAACGTGAGTCAGCCCAGAGTTTACAAGAAGACTCAAGCAACTGAGCAGCAGAGTGACAGGAAATCTCCCTATCTTCAGGGTTGTGCACAATAACAGAGACAGAAGTACTAAAGAAGTGTAATGCTGAACACCGCATTAGGTTTCATTGTCTTCATGTAAGTCTCCTAGGAAGCTTCTGAAAGATTAAATTTTGCAATGAGATTGAGCATACAGCTATACTGCTGGGTAATTTAGGATGGTAAGAAGTTGATGCTTAAGTCACAGTAAGAGTAAAAATTGAATGTTCCCAACCTCATACATGCTACAGTAGGAAAGAAGAGATGTCTAACTGAGTTTACCTGTGTGCTTGTGACAACTTTTTCAAGTCATGATTGCTGCACTGGTGGATTGGTTTAGTTGAAAAGGGAAGTGGTAACAGATCTGAGTTTTCCGTTAAATATGACTTCACCAGAAGAGCCGGAGTAAGTTTTTATTAATACTAAAAATATTGAGTGTAACATCAAAGCAAGTTTTAACTATTATATAGTTGCATAGCTAAATATGAAAAATAAGACCACGAGTCTTTCTGCTTGTGCACTATTTCCTGAAACTGATTTTCAGGCCTTATGTACATCAACAAAAATGGATCAATTCAGCCAAAATTTCCTTCCACAGCTGCTGGCCTTAGGAAGTTCCCTGGGCCTCCTGCATTCTGCAGCTGTGGAGGTTATTCCCTGCTCTGAACGAAAGAATCTCCCCTCTCCTGTGACTGCAAACACTGAATGAGACATCCTGTAATACCCTATTCAGAGGGGCAGAAATGACAGCTGAAGGCCATCCTTGGCGCTTTAGTCTTTGTAGATAAAGAGAGATGGTGCATAACAACGAGCAAGGACCCTCTTAGGTTCTAAAACAGGAGAGGATGTTTCTGGGGAATTTTTATAAAAGTTCACTTCCCAAAGGTCTTGGTGCTGGTTCTGCTCCAGAGAGAGTAAGGAGGAGACATATTAAGCAGAGGTTTAAAGAAAAAAATAATCCAGCATATTAGAGGATTGCAACATCTTAGGTGAGTGCAGAGAGCACATTTCTCCACATACACCAAGAGCAAGCCCAGGACAACTACTGCACAAAATGTTTCTTACAGAATCACACAAAACTTGCCTACTTTCAAGTTTTTCTCTGCGTTTAGATGTAAAACTCTGTTGTAAGTTTCACTTAAATTCCTTAATTTGCACCTTTCAAATGACTTGAAGCCCACTTACGGTTTTGCAAATGAAACCTGATGGTTTCAAGTGAGTTTCAATTTGAGCTTTTAACATTCTTGTTCAAACCTGAAACTCAAAGTGAAATTCAGGGGGTGCAAAAACAGGTATATGGAAAAATCAAAGGAAAATTTCACAAGAACCTGTGCAAACCAAACTTGCAAAATTTCCTACAGCTCAGGCTCTAGCTGTTTACACAGATCATCTTAGTCTCCTCCTCTTTGCTATGTGTCTGTGGAGGTCAGAGGGTCTGACAGCAGTAGCAGTCAGGAGCAGTACTGCCAAAGAATTGCGATGTCTTTCCATGGTCAACTACTGTCCTTATGGGGACAGCAATTCATCGAAATCTCAATTTGTCTTCAGATTCCACACATGCATTGGTAAGGCAAGAACAGTTTAAGCTCTGTTGATAATGTGTAACTGAAGCTGAAGAGGCAAGGTTTGAAGCTTATTTGGAGCAGGAAAAAGTTTTAGTAACTGAGCTGCAACAAATGAGTAATTACAAAGAGAGCTAAGTGGTGGGGATGGGAAACCAGATGAGTTATGAGGTTTTATCTAATTTCCATCCCTGCAGCACTTTTGGTTGGAAAACAGAAACTAAGCGTGCCTCGTTATTGCATGAAATAAATAAAACAAAACCAGAATGCTGTGGTGGCTTCTTGATCTGTAAAGCATGCAAAGCTAAAACCACCACATGCAAAAACGATCACAAGAAGAGTGAGTGCAAGCTGAAGCGTTGGTGATACTCACTCTTTGCAATGCGCACAGCTCACAATTCTCAGGACAGCTGACCTCTTGGGAACTGATAGGAAGTCCTGGCTCTGCTTGAGTCAATAGGAATTTTGCTGTGGACTTCAGGGAAGCTGGAACTTCACAGCATAACCCATGTTGTGCAATATATTGTTCCTGGCTCTTAAAACCTTGCAAAATCTCATAGGTGGGCAAATACACATTCGTAATGCTCTGCGCCTTCTGTTTTGCAAGAATGGGAAATTAAAGGCAACCAATTTTCGCTACAGCTAGCTAGGCCCCGGGTAGTGACACACTGTCTTACCCATGAAAATTAAATACATAAATGTAGAACTAACATGACTGTAAGTGGTCTCATGTCACTTGTTCTGCTTCTTTGTATGTGCCGTCCCCTCCCTTTGTCTGTGCTGCTGTCTTAAACTGCTCCAGTGCATGCAGGCTTTGGCAATACTTAGAAGAAGGGGTCCTGGTCTTGTTTGGTCTTTAGGCACTAAGGCCCACATCCTCACTCCCATTCATGATGTGGGCCTCAAGCAGTAGTTGTGACAGTTAATATTCAGTCATGTTACTAAGATAATTTAAAGTACTTCCTGTTAAGTAAACTGGCACTTCTGATTGTAACATTAGCAACTGAGAAATGCCATGTTCAGCAAGCCAATAGGGATTAATTTTGGGGCGTTTTTTGTGGATATCCTTAGAGACATGCCACCAGCCCTAGGCAAGATACAGAAATTTTTTTTTTTCCAAGAGTATCTTTTTGTCGGCTTTGAATGTGGAGTCCTATAAGGCTGCTAATATTGTTATTTTTTAATTCTTCCTGCTAAGTCAGCCAAAACTTTCTTTTCACTGTATGTGAAAGATCTGGCTGTTTTCAGTAGTTTATGTTTGGGGGCAGGGCAAATTCAATTAATTGACCACTTAGAAGCTGTGCATTCATAACTGAAATGGCTGGGGTTCCTTGTGCCTCCTTCCTTTGTCTCTTATCTCTGCTAGGCTTAGGTACAAGGACCTCTGGAGAATTTGGAAATGGAAAAGCAACATACTGTATCTTTTTGATTTAAGTCTACCTAAATAAATGTATAGAGGAAATGGCAAAAAGTTGGCAATAAAATAGTGTGAAGCCTGAGGTATATATTTCTTGAATAGCATGTTGGTAGGGGTCCCAAAGCAGGTCCCTATGTCCCTTTATATGCCAAAGCTCTAGATGAGTGGGAATTTGGGCCTGAAATAGTACCATTAGTAGCTTCCTGTAGTCTGTTCTTGTGGTGGGAAAGGCACTGCTAATGAAAAAAGCAACACTTATTTTAATGAGAGTTTGAAAATCACTTCAGCAAATCACAGTATTCACAAGGTGATGTGCCAGGTGAATTGACCTTATAAGGTCCACTTCAGGAAATGTCATGGTATTATTTACAAATATTTTGAACCTTGGCCTTTTCCTGTTGAAGCCCCCAAAAGTTTAATATCTGTAGAGGAAGCAGCTGGGAGCTTGGAGGTAGAGACAGCTTGCTACACCAGTCAATAGATATCCAAATTAAGATGTCACATCAAGAAATTTTCTTTCAGGAAAAACAAAATAAAATGTGAGGTTTATTTCTGTGGTGGCTTATCTGGAGAAACCCTCTAATGATCGTATTGTGTTCATAAGTATGACATAAAATCAGCAGGGTGTAGCTAGTAGTGTAGGATTTGGAACATTAATTTAAGACAGAAAAATAAGCAGCAAGAGAACTGATTGCCAAGGGTGTGTGAGAATCAGTTGGGGTAGGATTTGCTTTGTCAGTGTTGTTACCAGCCTGTGAGTGCTCCTGCTGAAGTCTGCAAAGTGGGCATATAATATAGCTGCCCACACACTATGGGTTTAATGCCATCTGTGGTTGTTTTTTTTTCTTTCTTTTTCTTTTTTTTAAAAAGTATAGATGAATAAGGGAAATCGTATCTAAGCGTGTTTTTGTTTGACATGTGACATCAAAAAAGTTGCCAGCTTATTTTCCCAGCCTTGCTTTCTGCAAGAGCGCAAATAGCTGCAGTTGCCTCACAAATCTACAGTGATTACAATGTATTTATTTATTATTATCTATGCAGACAGAAAATGACCTCAGCAAAGAAGAAGCCAAAACAATTCCTTGAATTTGGGAGAAAAGTGATTCAGCCCCCATCTCTCTTCCACCCACAGCCTCCTTCTGGGGGCTCTGACTTTGTTTTATGCTTCAGCAGGAAACATATTTTTGGCTGGATTTGAACTCTAGTGTGTGTGAGTCTTACAGGTATACTGTCAAATAGAGTTTGTATTGGACATGAGATGCTTCGCTTAACTACATCAAAGTGCTAAGGTTTTCTGTAAAACTGATCTTCATGGTTTTCAATATGTGACTAGTTATTTATGTTTTGTTATTACAAAATTTCAAAGAATGTAAAAGTTAAAGGGAAGAAATACTTTCTGTGCTGTGTAAGAGGGATGTGGGACCAAGTTCACTTCAGCAGAGAGCTGAGTAAATTGTTGAGAATCATGATAAAATAGGATCGTACAGTCTTCTGGAATTTTGTGTGGGTGGATGAATAAAGTACGGAAATATGTTCCGTTAATTTCTAAGGGATATTTCCTATGCATTGATGAAGGGGCCTGAGTTCTGTTCAGTGTCATGGATGATATAATTGGAGATCATTAAATGAATTAGCTGTATTAGGTGTTCCATCCAATCATGTTTTACACGGAAAATCACAGTGTCAGACCAGATACTCATTTAATGAATTCCTAAAAGTGGCTATTTCTTATAAGGTCAAGTATAGACCAGCTCAAATTTTGGAAACTGGCAGCTTAAGAACACCTTGTGCTGGGTTATGGTATTTAATAGACATGGGCATATCTATCTTTCATGAACTGATCAAATCCACTTCGTAGGACATTCTTACTTGTGACTTCCACATATCCTATGGCAACATATTCTTTCTTCTGTTTGTTTTATGTGGTGCTCCTACTTTTTTTTTTGTGGAAAAATAATGACTAGTCATTCCCTGTTCAACCACATTTCCTTCAAGTTATGTCTTTTCAACTAGAATGTTATTTTATCTTGTTTCCCACTGTGTAGAAGCTTTTCCGTATCTGTCATCTCTTTCTAGTAAAGATCTCAATCAAACAAATGTTCTAGAATTAGAAAGTACTGAACAATCTCTGTGTAAGACACACTGTCCTCCAATCCACTGGCAGAAAAGCAATGAGGAAGAAAAATCATTTTAAATTATTCTTCAAGACTAGATACAATTCAGGATCTGAATCTGTGTGCCACTCCATACTCCGTCCTGTAGTGGATATAATATGCTTTCAAGGCTTGAGAACAAGTGTTAAAGACAAAATATAATTAAAGATAGAGACTGGAGGAAAAAAAAAAGTGATGACATGTGAGATGTGCTTGCCAAAGTTAGATCATAGCCCATTAAACAGGTATTTAAAATAACAGCTTGTCTAGAAAAATTATATCTGTTCTAGATGTTTTGCTGCAAAACACTTGCTAGAGAGCAACAGGGGAATCCTAGTGTTAGACTGTAGGAAGTGGGGATTTGTACAGGCACTATGGGTAAGGAACTTCCTGAAGGAGAGAGGAGAGTGGGTTCTGTTGAGAGGGGAAGTACTAGGCAGGAAGGACGGTTACAGATGAACTTCCTTGGTGATCAGTCAGGGGACTGGGCAAGTTTTATGACTTTGGAATAAGAAGACCGAAAATGTTGAGGAAATACAATGATAATACACTGTTGGGACCCATTGCTAATGCAGAAAGGGCAGGAATACCTTGCAGGAAGACTTGGATGACCTCTAGGTTTGGAGTATTAGGAACAGGCTGAAAGTTAATGAAGTGCAAGGTCAGGCACTTCGGCATCACTGACAGTTTCTGATGTAAGCTGGAAGATCTTTGTTTGGAAGCGATAGAGGAAGGATGGACCGAGTATATTAGGTGATCACAGGATAGCTAGTAGCCAGCAACACGTTCCAGGCACAAAAGGGAAAACGGAGTTTGAAATTAACCAAGTCTTCCCAGGTGAAATAAGGAAGTTTCTGTGCCTGACAAGGCATGATAAAGCTGTATCTGAGGACCATGTACAACTCCAATTTTCTGTGTTGAAAAAAGGGGAACTCAAACCACAACAAATCCGCAGAAGAGTTACCAGAATCATGGGAATGATAAGCTTATCTGTAAGAAGAAACTAAATTGGCAATGGTTTATTTAGCCTAGCAAAATTGGCATCTGAGATGTGACTTATAAATATATCCATGGGAGAAAAATACCAGAAAAGCAGTGCTATTTAGAAGACGAGAACTCAATGCAAACATATCGATTTAAACTGGCCTTGAGGAAATTTGAGCTGTAGTTTAGATTTCTAACTAACAGAAGAGCGAGGTTCTGGAACAAGCATAGTGCGATGGAATAAGAAGAACTAACTAGTTTTATTACAGGCTGTATCAGTTTACTAGAGGAATAGCACAGTATACTGTGGATAAAGCTGAAGGCGTGACCCAAAAGTCTAATGGAGAAGCTTCCTAATTTCTTGCTTTATCCTAGGTTACTTCTCTTTGGTTAGTGCTTAGATGGCACTGTTTTAAGGAGTGTGTAAAAATTGCATGAGATTTTATTTTTTATTTGGTGATTTAATTGAGAATTTGTAATGCCTTAAGATATTTTCACTATAGTAGATCAAACCCTGATGCTGTAGGGAAAATCACCCTTTCTAGAAGGCCACAAAATTTAGCAAATCCTTATGGATTTGGAAGTGAATGCATTAAAGCGGCACTAAAGGACATCTGTCATTACCTCTCTGAAAGACTAGCAAATCAGTGTACACGGCTAGAAGCTGCTCCCCAGTGCCAACATTTATTCCAAAATTCATGGATATCCAGATTTTCACATGCTCTGTTATCATTTATTTTTTATTACATTCATTTTTCACCCATTAATAGTACAAATGGTGTACTTATTCCACTTCATGCATTTAGATTGATCAGGCATCTTTACTTCCCAATAAAGAAAATATTTCATGTTCCCAGTTCAACTTGTGTTTATAACTTGCTCAAAAATATCTTTGCTGAAGTCCCTTTCTATCTGCTTCCATCTCTGAGCACCGAAGGAAGGAAGGTATCATAAAACCAGAATAATTTTCTTCTCATTAAAAAGACTCTCTTAATTTACAGTCAGCCAAAATCTTGATAAAATTGTCAACAGGTTTGTGGTCTAATCAGAATGACATCATATTCAAAGAAGAATCTTTCATAAGTATTTCCCATTCATAACTAGAATGCAGCAGTGTATGAAAATAAATATGGTGTGTGGAAATTTATATAGACGTCAATCAGTGTTTTATGTTCTCTGGTCAAGAGAAGTCGTACTTTTGAAATACTCTAAAAGCTGCTGTAATAATTCTGCTTAAGATGATAAACAATTGTCCTGCTGGCAGGATTAAGCCCATGACAGCCTTTTTCCTTAATTTTTTTCGTTTTGATGTGCGTGTCACCACAGGTTCATATATGTAAGATTTTTAAAGCCCAGCAATGCCAAAACTACTCCTCTTCCTTTAGCCAGATGTTTCATTTTAGAAACATCTTTTTCAATGAAAGTAGATTCTGGCTTTGAAAAGTGGATTACGATAAAATAAATATCCCAGAACAGTTGCAATTGAAATTTAAATTTTTCTGACTGAAACAAAAAATGACGCCAAAGGGGCTTTTAAATGATGAGTTGCATGCTAATTGGCTAAAATTCTTTTTTTTTTTCATATGCTAACATTTGTGCAGCTGTGTTTGTAATATATCCTGAAAAATTTAAGATGCGTTACTTAAGATATATTTCCTTGCTCCTTGTGGTTTCAGGAGAACTTCTCTTGAAAGAAGCGCTTTTGTTCAGGGAACTTGCTATGCTCCTTACTCACAGGAAGGATGGTGATGTTTTTCTCAACATTATGTCTCAAAAAAAAAAAGTAGAACCCACAATCTTAAAGTTTGCATACTGGTTTGACAATGTAATAGTTTTCCATGTGAAGCTTTTATTTTGTGTGACTTCTGCAATTGGGGCAATTATTGCATTGTGAAAAACTCTTCGTATATATACCAGTGCACTGCACTCTGGATAAATATAAGTAACACTATTGATCAGATCTTCCAAATTAAATACAGAAATACTGTTCTTTTATATATGCATTCCTAGTCTATATACAATGCAGGTTAATGCATTCTGACATTTCTACACAGCTCTCCTCTAGCATCCTAATTTGGCTGCACGTTTCACAAATAATCTGACTGGTGTGCGGCTGTCTTCAAGTTTTTGGTATATAGGTCAGGTAACATTTTCCTAGTGAATAGTTAAATAAAGTGACTGTTTTCTTAAGGTCATCTAAATAAGAAGATAAGAAATGCCTTACTGGATCAGAGGAGCTCTGTGGCTCCGACTGTTGCAACAGGAGACACTCCGTAAGGAGCGTACATGAGCCTAGCCCCCGGCTGGGGTCCATTCTCCATAGACTCCCCAGCACCTGCAGTTGTTATGTAGGGATATCAGTGTGTACATCCCACCAATAATCATTGGGTATTATACACTTATGGATCTGTTGTCCATGAAGTTGTAGAATCCCTTTCTGATCCTGCTGGTACGTGCTGTCCTTGCCACCTCTGTGCCACCAAGGTCAGGAAGTACATTGCCCATTGCGTAAAGAAGTGCTTTATTTGTTTTGTGTTTTGTGTTTATTCAGTGCCTTCTAATAGCCTGCAAATTGAAGAATTTTTGTTAATACAATTTCTACATTAATTTTTCACACTTCCATCATCATTTTGGAAATCCTGATTGTATTCCCCCTTGATCTTCTCTCCAGATTTAAAAATCCTAGACTTTTTGGTCTCTCCTTGTAAGTCTGCTGCAAGCCATCAATTACTTTAGCTGCTCTCTCTATGTGTTCTCTAACTCTACTATTTCTTTTTCAAGATGCAAAGACCAGAACCCATATAATTTTCCATGCTGAGTTAACATCTGACATTGTTGTTTTCCTGAAGGCCGTACTTCATCTCCTGTTGGGCTTAATAATGTCTTACCTTTGATGCTTTAAGGTAATGGTAAATTTACGGAATTTCAATTTGCTAAAAAATGGACATTGCATTAGAAGGAAGAAGAGTAAGTAGCATAGCTGTTGACAAAAGTAGCATAGCTGTTGACAAAATAAACCCAAAGAGCTAAATATAGAGGTGTTTAGGCTTCCCAGAAGGAATCAATTTTGACTGAGTATGGAACTAAACTATCTGAACCTGACAAAATAAGTCAGTGGAATCTATACATGTGAAAATAAAGTGAGAGTTTGATACAGCTGGCTATAACTTTAAAACTTATATTTAAATTAATATAAGTTGATTGTATCTTAATGAGAAAGCTGAATGGCTTAATAAAGCAATTGTAGACTAGCTCATAAAAATCGTTTTCTAGTGCCCTAGTCCTATGACATAAAAAGGCCATAAAGAATTTAACACAAATTATGGCCGTAGTGCTTTTAGGGCTGATGCACCTCACAGTTTATACCTATGTGTAGTAATCACCCTTCCTTCTACTGACTTCATGTGCAACTAAAAAAAATGAAAACAATCCTGTCTTCTTCTCTTGATTGGTACTGAAGGCTGCGATTATGAATTTCCTGAATGGAAATTTCCTTCTGAGCTAAGAAGCTGACTCTGCTCTTAACTCCAAGAAAACTATTCTAATCCAAAAGCTCTAAATCTAACCCATAGTGTTCTGGAAGAGTTACCTTACTAAGCCCAAAAGATACCCTTACTTGAGTATTTTGTTCCCCCTTTCCCCATCTCATTGGGAAGCATACTGTTGCTAAACTACTCTCCTTTCCTAAGCTTCAGCATCTCTTTCTCTCCCATTCTCTCCTCTCTCTCATCAGACCCAAAGTCCTGATGTCTACAGATTATAATAGTTCATATTTTTCCACTTTCTTGCATTTTCTCATGTTTACTTGTTTCCTTCTTTCCCCAGCTTTTTCTCCTGACACGGGTGGTGTCGTCTCTTATTTTGGAATGGTCTTACAAAACAATATAAGGAAACACAGCTTAATCTTCAGTTTGGCAGCTGCTGGTATACTTCACATGCTTAAAGAGAAGCGGGTATAAAAATAAGTTACTACAAGGTACAAATGATGGTGAAACTACAGTCCATAAAGTATGCTTTGTTAACTGCCTTTGTCACTGCTGTGGTTCTGCAATAAGAGGAACTTCATGATGCAGTTACAGGTGGAGAAGAGGAGGTCAAGTTAACTGATGACAGTTAGTGGTGTGTCAGAGCACACGCAGAAGTAGTTACCATGGAATATCAGACATTTGAGGTACGTATATCACTACAGGTGTAACCTAGCTTTCTACAGATATAACAGCTTTCAGATAACCTCCTGGTAGTCTGTAAAGGATGCAGATAACTTTGTTTGGCATTACAATCCACCTCTGGTTGCCAAACTGATTGCAGCAATGTAGAAAGTGCCCTCAATGGGTGAGTGCTGAAGCATCTGCCCGTGGCTAGCACCGGGTCATCATCACTGTGGCTGTGTAGCAGAGGCTGTGAACAAAGCAAGCTCGTTGTTCCACTGGAAGGGAGAAAGAAACCTAGCGGTGATTTTTGGTTTTGCTTAAAAAAAATAAAAGGTAGTCTTGGGCATACATAGGAAGTAATAGATACAGAATGGAAAAGGCTCCCTATAGTTTTGACTTGTTTCCTTTCATCATTTTAAAGACAGTGCAATGTTTGGTCTACAGCTGTGCTTTGCAGCAATGAAGCCATGCGGGTGCCTTCACTGCCCCATCTCCTTTAAGTTTCATATATCATCTTCTCTGCTGATGTATGCTTCATTCCTTCCTTTTGCCATGACTTGTTTGTCTTCTAAGCCTCATGTAACCTGACCGTATTTCTCTAACCAAGCCTGGAAAGCGAAAAAAGAAATGCGCATATTCTGCCTCTATAGAGATAGAATGAAGGGAAAAAAGGAAAATAAATAAGAAATCAGGAACAAATACGTAGTTTCTGTTTTCTCCCTATATTCCTATTCATTTCTTGGAGTGTAGGAATAACTCATTTCTAATTTCCGTGACTAATGGTGCTAGCACTTTAAAGTCAAGACCACATATCCCATAGTTCCCCAGGGCGTTTCCCAGGAGTACAAAGAAAGAGCTCAGAGGGCCATGTCTCTCGGGAAATGTTTAGCAGAGGTAGAACTGTTTTCAGTCTTGTGTCTTTGTTTTGCGAGAAGTATAAGAAAATGCCCTTCACTGAAGTTGATAAAGTTGAGGTGAGCTGAGTTAATCATTCAAAAATGTCTAAAACTTTTCCACCTCATACTCCATAGCAATGTATGTGTTTCACTCCAAGTTATTGTTAGTTTTTACTGCACTCCTATCTTACAATGTGAGGCTGGACAAACAACTACTGATAGTAAGATGCTAATTTCTGATTCTGTGTTCTAGGCACTGAAATACAAGACTACTCATATATCTACTGGTTGAAAACCCTGATACTCTAGTGGTAGGTGAGTGCATGAAAACATTTCTGTAGTGCTTTGTCTGGGGGTAAGAGTAGTTTTGTGCATCAGATGCAAGTAACTTCTCTCTGATTTACTCATGTGGGCTTTGTGATCTGCTACAGTGTTATAATCTGCATAAGTACATAGATTATTAATGGTAATATGCTTACCCAATTCT